>MDTB01021403.1_pt1 | contig 39992 bp, 39 predicted proteins | sample 811161 | NCBI WGS metagenome assembly MDTB01 (sample SAMN05326650, study PRJNA326480) | marine metagenome | isolation source: seawater | place: Mediterranean Sea | collected 2009 | reverse complement strand
CAAGTTTAAATATAAAAAGTGAAATTTTTGGAGGTAATGTTATTTTTTCAAATACCAAATCATCAAACTTTAAAAAAGGTGTTTATTTAAGAGCTATAGGTGTTTTAGAAGGTCAGGGATTCGAGAATTGGACAAATAACAACTTTGAAATCAACATGAATGATAAGATCGTTGGTAATACTGAATATTCCGCCGATATAAAGTTGCTTAAGGGCGCCATTGATTTAGAACTTAATACAAATTTAAAAGGAATATTAATAAATTTACCAAAGCCTTTTTATAAAGATAGTGAAAAATTATGGGCTTTGAAAGCGAATTTTTTACACAAGCCAAATGATCAAAAAAAAGATTGGAAAAATGAATCTAAGATCCAAATTGACAATGGTTTTACAGCTTACATAAGTCAAACTTATAGTAAAGATAATTTCAATAAAAATATCCTTCATAGCCCAAAAAGATTTGCAATACTATATGACGAAAAAAAATCTGAAAATTTAGCAAAGACTTTTTTTGAAAATTTTTCTAAAGAGTCAGAAAATAAAATTGCTATTAATAATTCAACTTTTAATCTTAAAAGTTGGATCAACTTTACTAGAAATTTAAGAGAAAATCCCAAAAAAGGTTTTATCGAAAATTTATTGATTCAACCCTGTAAAATCCAGCTAAGAACTGAAAACTTGAGTGTTTTGAGCCGTAACTTTACAAACTTTTATACACAGGCACTTGCAACTAACAACGGTTTATCCGGGATTTTTAGATCTGTTGAAAGTACAGGTGTTTTTAACTGGACAAAAAAACCTAACAATTTAAGAGCGCACCTTTCTCATTACTATCCTAGTAATTTTAAAAAAAATGATAAATTTTCAAATTTCGAACTAAGTAATCATGTTAGCTTTAACGATGTCGAAAATTGGCCATCAATAAATTTATTCATAGATGATTTTAAAATTTATAGTTTTCAGGGAAAATTTGTTCTTGATGCTAATTATTTAAAATCACAAAAAACTTGGAATATTGAAAGAGTTAAGATCTATTCAAATACAACAAAACTTGATGCTAAAGGATTTTGGAACAAAGCTAAAACACCTGTGGGAATCTCCCCCAAAGTTGGGTCAGAAACTGAGATTGATTTTAGAATTGATACTAAAAACGGCGCCAATTTATTGAAGGATTTTGGATATTCTGGATTACTAACAGGTTCGGCTGGAGCAATTTTAGGTCAATTAAAATGGTTGGGTTCACCTCTTGACTTTAAAGTTAAAAATACAAGTGGAAACCTATCATTAGACCTTCAAGAAGGTAAATTTTTGAAGGTAGAGCCTGGTATTGCTAGACTTATTGGTGTTTTAAACTTACAGTCTTTACCCAAAAGAATTAAATTAGATTTTGGAGATATCTTTAGTGAGGGGTTTTCATACGACAAACTCAGAGGGGATGTATATCTTGACTTAGGAGTAGCTAATACTAAAAATTTAAGAGTTGTCGGCACTCAGGCTTCAGTTTTTTTAGAGGGCAATGTTGATTTACTCGATCAAACACAGGATATGAGAATACTTGTATTACCTGAGTTAAATGCTGGACTTGCCTCTTTAGGCTATGTTTTGGTAAATCCAGCTGTTGGTTTAGGTAGTTTTTTGGCCCAATATATACTAAGAGACCCCTTAAGAAAAATACTAGCTTATGAATATAAATTAAAAGGTTCTTGGGATAATCCTGTTGTGAAAATTATCCCCCAAAAAAAAACAACAATTGATGATTCCTCTGTTTATAAAAATCAATTAGAAAAGATTGACTAATGTCCAAAGTTGCTTCCATACAAATGGTGTCTGGATTAGATATCAAGAAAAACTTAGATGATATGAGGCAATTGGTTGCGGAAGCTTCAAATAAAGGAGCAAAGCTTATTCTTCTTCCTGAATTTTTTGCACTTTTGAGCAACCAACAAATACAGAGTATTTACTACTCAGAGCCAGCCTTCGAGATAAACAAATCAAATACACATGAAAACTGTTCGCCTATCCAGAGGGCAATATCTGATGCAGCAAAAAAAAATAAAGTTTGGATTGTTGGTGGTACCGTACCATTAAAGACTAAAAAAAAAGAAAAAATATATAATTCGATGCTAACTTTCAACAGTAATGGGATCTTGGTTGCTAGATACGATAAAGTTCATTTATTTAAGTATCAAAACGGTCAAGAAATATATGATGAATCTCAATTCATTGTTGCTGGAAACGAAAAATTGCAAATGATAACTCCCGCTGGAAATACCTTTTTTTCGGTTTGTTACGACATTAGATTCCCTGAATTTTTTAGAAAAAAAACAGAATCTCCAGTATTATTAGATTTGATTCTAGTCACTGCTGCATTTACTTTTCAAACTGGAATGGCGCATTGGGAGTTGCTTCTTCGTACAAGAGCTATTGAAAATCAATGCTTTGTTCTTGCTAGTGCTCAAGGTGGTCAACATGAATGTGGAAGAAATACTTGGGGACACAGTATGTTGATTAGTCCTTGGGGAGATATAATTGATGAGTGTGCAACAGGCAAAGGTATAGTCATTGGTGATATTGACCAGAAGATTATTAGTAATGTCAGAAAAAAACTACCTGCAATTTCCCATCAACGTTTTGATTTATAAAGAGAATTTATGAACTCACCTAACTTTCAAAGTTCCCCCCTAGATTGTGCTAAATCACTGCTCCTTGTTCCAAACGGTATTGACTTCTCCAATCTTGAAAAAGCAATTAGTACTATACACATCAGAGATATAGACTTTTCAGATCTATATTTGCAGTTCAGCCGAACAGAGTCTTGGGTCTTGGATGAAAAAATAGTTAAATCAGGGAGCTTTTCAATTGATCAAGGTGTCGGTGTTAGGGCTGTTTCAGGCGATAAATCAGCATTTGCATTCAGTGATACATTAAATTCAGAAATTTTAGTTGAAGCCTCTAAAACAGCCAGATCAATCGCATCACATGAGAATTCTTCAAAAAAAATAAAAATTTTCTCTAAAAGATTTAATGCAAATAAAAATTTACAAAAGGAACAAACCCAAGAGTTGTATTCCAGTTTCGACCCAATGCTTGCATTGAGTTCTAAAGAAAAAATCGATCTATTAATGAAAGTTGAGAGTACAGCTAGAAAAAGGGACCCAAGAGTTTCTCAAGTTATGGCCTCCCTAGTTGGTGGTCACGATGTTGTATTAATTTTTAGAAGCGATGGTTTTTTGGCAGCTGATGTTAGGCCTTTGGTAAGGTTATCCGTTACAGTTGTTGCGGAGTCGGGTGGAAGAAGAGAGATGGGATCTAGTGGAGGTGGTGGTAGATATGACATTACCAATATTGACACAAAAAAAATTGAATATTTTGCATCAGAAGCTGTAAGACAAGCGTTAGTTAATTTAGAGTCAAGGCCGGCACCCGCTGGCGAAATGCCTGTTGTGTTGGGACCAGGCTGGCCTGGGATACTTCTTCACGAAGCCGTAGGACATGGCTTAGAAGGAGATTTTAACCGTAAGTTGTCTTCAGTTTTTTCAGGTAGGGTTGGTGAAAAAGTAGCTTCTGAAGGAGTCACCGTAGTTGATGACGGATCCATTCCTGACAGAAGAGGTTCTTTAAACTTTGATGATGAAGGAAACAAAACCAAAAGTAATATTTTGATTGAGAATGGAATTCTCAAAGGGTACCTCCAAGACTCATTAAACTCCAGATTAATGGGGGTAAATGAAACCGGAAATGGCCGAAGAGAATCTTACGCTCACCTTCCAATGCCAAGAATGACTAATACTTTCATGCTTGCTGGTAATGAAGACCCTAAATCAATAATTTCATCATTAAAAAAAGGCATTTATGCTGTAAATTTTGGAGGAGGTCAGGTTGATATCACTAATGGGAAATTTGTTTTTTCTGCGTCAGAGGCCTATTGGGTTGAAAACGGAAAAATTAAGTATCCCGTAAAGGGTGCAACTTTGATTGGAAATGGCCCAGAGGCTATGACTAAGGTTAAATTAGTAGGAAATGATCTTGAACTTGATGGTGGCATTGGCACTTGCGGCAAGGATGGACAAAAAGTTCCTGTTGGAGTTGGACAGCCAACTTTGTATATTGACGGATTAACTGTTGGGGGCACTTCGTAACAGAGATGATTAAAGTAAAAACAGACGACGTTCGAATTAATACTGTCAGAGAGGTTTTTTCTCCTCAGAAATTATTAGAAGAGATACCTATTAGTGATAAATCATCTGAGGTTGTATACAAATGCCGAAAGTCAATAAGTGAAATATTATTTGGGAGAGATGATAGATTACTAGTAATCATAGGTCCTTGTTCAATTCATGACCCGAAAGCTGCATTGGAATATGCCAAGAATCTACTTCATTACCGTAACCTTCATTCAGATAATCTCGAAATAGTTATGCGAGTGTATTTTGAAAAACCAAGAACTACGGTTGGTTGGAAAGGTTACATAAATGATCCACATTTAAATAACAGTTTTGACATTAATACTGGTCTGAACCTTGCCAGAAATTTGCTCTGTAAAATTAATGAACTTGGCTTACCTGCTGGTGTAGAGTTTTTGGATGTTATATCTCCACAATATATTGCAGATTTGGTTTCTTGGGGTGCAATTGGAGCTAGGACAACTGAGTCTCAAATACATAGGGAGTTGGCCTCCGGTCTTTCCTGCCCGGTTGGATTTAAGAACGGAACTACTGGTGATACTAAAGTTGCCCTAGATGCTGTCAAAGCTGCTCAAAACCCCCATCATTTTTTGTCTGTCACAAAATCTGGTAGATCAGCAATTGTTTCTACTTCCGGAAATAAAGATAGTCATATAATTTTAAGAGGTGGAAAAAATCCTAATTATGACTCAACATCAGTAAAATCTGTAACCGAGAAACTTTTGGCGGAAAAATTACCCTCTAAAGTTATCGTAGATGCGAGTCATGGAAATTCAAACAAAAAACCTGAAAATCAAAAACTTGTCATTTCCAATTTGGCTAATAGAATTGTTAGCGGTGAATTTGATTTTTTTGGTGTGATGATCGAGAGCCACTTGGTCGCTGGTAGACAAGACCTAAAATCTGGAGATAAGTTAGATGATTTGGTTTATGGTCAGAGTATTACGGATGGTTGTATTTCCTGGGAAGAAAGTGAACAACTCCTTAATATTTTGGCGGAGGCTGTTAAAAAGAGAGGAAATATAACCTAATCTTATTTCATTAAAAGGGTCTTTTAAAATTTCACTATTAATTGGATTTATCCCAAAATATATTTTTTTCACTCTCTTCATTAATCAGGCACCTTGCAATCACGAAAAGTAAATCCGAAAGCCTGTTCAAATAAGGTAACCCTATTTCTTTTATATTAGATGTTTCCATAAAGTTTGATTCTATTAGTCCAACTAAATTTCTTTCTGCCCTTCTTGCTATAGTTCTAGAAATGTGAGAAAGACTGGATACTCTGGAACCTCCTGGAAGGATAAACTCTTTCAACGGAGGTAGTTCTTTGTTAAGTTTTTTTATATCAGCTGTAATTTTAGAGACTTGTTTATGGGAGATTAAAAATGTCCCAGGCATACTGATTTCACCACCAAGATTAAATAATTCATGTTGAACAGAAATTAGAATTTCCTCTATTTTATTCACATTTGATGATCTTTCTCCAATTTTCATCTCCGCTACTAACATCCCTATTGTAGAATTTAATTCATCTATTTCCCCTAATACGTGAATTAAAATATGGTTTTTTGAAACGCGTGATCCATCGGATAGACCTGTAGTTCCATCATCACCTGTTTTCGTCACTACTCTAGATATTCTTGTTTTCATAAAATCAGTGTACGATACTCTGAGGATTTTAACTAAAATTCAAAAATGATAGAAAAGAAAATCTTAGATAACTTTGAAAATTTGCTTGGATCAGAAAATTTAATTTTTGAAAAAGAAGCGCTGGAAGTATACAAACAAGATGGACTTTCAGGCCATTCCGGAGAACCCTCTGCGGTAATGCTTCCCAAGAACGAGCAACAAGTAATAGATATTATGAAGATTTGTAATACACATAATTTAAAAGTTGTAACTAGAGGTTCGGGTACAGGGCTTTCTGGAGGAGCAATTCCTGCCAATGGCGCAATAGTTTTATCCACCTCAAGACTAAATAACATTATCTCAGTTGATCCAACAAGAAGAATAGCTAAAGTTCAGCCCGGAGTAAGAAATTTAGTAGTTTCGGAAGCAGCTAGTCCTTATGGTTTTTTTTACGCACCTGATCCGTCCTCTCAAATAGCTTGTTCAATTGGTGGTAATGTTGCTGAAAATTCTGGTGGAGTTCATTGTTTAAAATATGGTCTTACTTTACATAATGTATTGAGAATTAGAGCTGTAACCATTGATGGTGAGATTTTTGAGGCTGGATCAGAGGCTTTTGATACTCCAGGTTACGATTTAATGGCGTTATTGATTGGATCTGAAGGAATGTTAGCAGTTGTAACTGAAATTTCATTACGATTACTTCCAAAACCAACATTTGCAAAAGTGATTCTTGCCTCATTTGATGATGTACAAAAAGCAAGTAAAGCAGTTGCAGAGATCATTGCATCTGGAATTACTCCAGCAGGTTTAGAAATGATGGATCATGGGATGATTGAAGCTGTTGAAAATTTTGTTCACGCTGGATATGACCTCAATGCACAAGCCATTCTACTTTGTGAATCAGATGGTACATGTAATGAGGTTGAGGAAGAAATTGACAAACTCAAAACCATACTTACCGAATTTGGATCTACGAATCTTAGAATATCGAAAGATGAAGATGAAAGAGCATTGTTTTGGTCCGGAAGGAAAAATGCTTTTCCCGCCTCAGGAAGAATTTCTCCAGACTACTACTGTATTGACGGAACAATTCCTAGAAGAAAGCTAGGCGAAATGCTATCCTTCATTTCGATTCTAGAAAGAAAATATAATTTACGTTGCTTGAATGTTTTTCATGCTGGTGATGGAAACTTACACCCATTAATTCTTTTCGACTCATCAATGCCAGAGCAATTTGAACTTACTGAGAGATTTGGGGAGGAAATTTTACAAAAGTGTATTGAATTTGGAGGAACTATTACTGGAGAGCATGGAGTAGGACTTGAGAAACTAGACTCAATGTGTGTGCAGTTTTCTAACTCTGAACGTAAAGCTTTTTTCTTAATTAAAGATGCTTTTGATTCCAAAAATTTGTTAAACCCTGGAAAGGTCATACCTACTCTATCAAGATGCGCAGAAAAAGGCAGAATGCATGTTCACAAGGGGAAACTTAGCTTTCCAGACATACCAAGATTTTAGGAATTTAATTATCAAAGACAAATATTTAGAAAACTCTGATCAAGATCAATCTAAAATTTTAGATTGGTTAGATTTAGTAAAAGTAAAAATTTCCAAAGCTCAAAAGCCAATTGGAATAGTAGGACAAAACTCAAAGTCTTTTTATGGAAATTCATTAGATAAAAACACTGAAATATTAGATACAACAAAATATACCGGTATTGTTAATTACGATCCATCCGAATTAGTGGTTGTTGTTCGTTCTGGGACCTCTATCATTGAATTAGAGAAAGCTCTGAAAGAAAAAAACCAAACATTGGGATTTGATCCACCTAGATTTTCAATATCAAAACAAAACTCAGCACCATTTTTACCTGGAGGAACTGTAGGTGGAATGGTTGCGACTGGCTTATCAGGACCACAAAGAATTTTTTACGGTAGTTGCCGAGAGGGTGTCTTAGGATTAAGTGTTGTAAACAGCGATGGAAAAATACTTAAGTTTGGTGGAACTGTTATTAAAAATGTTGCAGGTTATGATGTTTCAAGATTGCATGTTGGAGCTATGGGTACACTTGGACTGATCCTTGATGTTAGCTTAAGAGTAAAACCTATTCCTGTTTGCGAGGAAACGATTGTTATCCCTTGTAAATATAATGAGACGACAAAAACACTAGAAGATTTGTTTTCTAATCATTTACCCATTTCATCAACTAGCTGGACCAACATTCCGGTCACCAGTTTTTTTGACACAAATATGTTGGTTGTAAAATTATCTGGTGCAAAAAGTGCTGTAGTTATGGCAAAAGAGTTTATTTTTAAAAATAAAACAGAATCCCTTGTGGTTGAAAAAAATAAGGCAAATCTTTTTTGGAATAGTTTAAGAGATCAAAGGTTTGATTTTTTTAACAGCGATTTAAATAAAAACCTTTTGTGGCGAATTTCCTTACCATTTGGATGTGACTTTCCTTTTTTTAGTGACATAACACAGTGGATTGAATGGGGAGGATCCTTACGGTGGATCAGGACTGATGAAGATCCCCAGTGGATTTTTTCAACCGTCAAAAAAATTGGTGGAAATGCAATGATTTATAAAATTCAAGACCACAATTCAGAGATAAAGGAAAGATTTCATCAGCCTGGATTGATTGAAAAGGAATTACATAAAAAAATAAAGGGCAAAATGGATCCAAAATTTATTTTTAACCCTGGAAGGCTATATTCTTTCCTCTGATAACAAAGCCTAATAAGATGTGATACTACCAAGCATTATGGGTTTTTTTGAGCCCGTTATTTTTTTCAAGTTAAGCTTTTCCTTATTTATTCTTTTCAATGCAAGCCAAGCAAAGCATGACGCTTCTAATAATTGCGGATTCCATCCAATTTTTTCTGTCGAGTAAACATCACCCTTTACGTTCTTTTTGATTCTCTCAATCAGAAAAGAGTTTTTGACTCCTCCTCCACAAACATAAACTGTATTGGATTCTGGTGGTAAATCTTTAGTTATTGTTAGGGCGGTTAATTCAATTACAGTTGTTAAAACATCTTTATCGTTAATTGATTGTTTACAATTTGACAATTTTTCCTCAAGCCAATTTTGATTGAAGTAGTGAATTCCAGTGCTTTTTGGAGCTTTTTCGTAAAAGAAAGGATCTGAAAGCATATAGTCTAGTAATTCTTCATTTAATGTTCCACTGCCAGCAAGTTTACCGTTATTGTCATAATCTTTTTTGAATTTTTTTTGGCACCACATATCTGAAAGGCAATTTCCAGGGCCAGAATCATATCCTGAATCAATTTTTGTCTTTTTGTTGTTACATTTAATAATTGATGAAATATTTGCAATACCACCAATATTGACCACACTACATGGGCTATGGTGTTTGCAAATTTCATAATGAAACAGTGGTGCTAAAGGGGCTCCTTGACCTCCTGCTGCGATATCTTTTGAGCGAAAATCCGAAACAACAGTTAATTCAGTCATTTCCGAAATTATAGACGGGTTGCAAAGTTGTATTGTAAAAAACTTCTCAGGATTATGACGAACTGTTTGGCCATGAACTCCAACACCTAAAATATCTTTTTTATTAAGATTGTTTCTAATGATCATGAAGTTTACAATTTTGGATATTTCCAAAGAAAGTTGATTACTAGCTATTTGTGACCTTTCTAACTCGTTAGGCCCTTTGACTAATAAGGATAAAAAAATATTTTTTAAACTTTTGGATATTTGTTTTGATTCGAAATCTTTCAACGAAAGGGGTCCCCCACTTTTAGTATCAAGCAGGCATACATCGATCCCATCCATACTAGTTCCAGTCATTACGCCAAAAATTAATCCATTCATATGTAGATTTTAAACGATTAATGCCCTATCAGAAGTAGAATAAATAATATGAACAATAAAACTCAATTTAAAAAAGAATCAGCAAATAATCTCGACAAAGACGAAGAATTAAATTCGATTCTTTCTGGTTCTGAGGAGGTTCTAGTCAGATCTGAGTTTGTAGTCAAGATAAACAAGTCTCGGGAGAATGGAATTCCCTTAAGAGTAAAGCTTGGATTAGACCCCACATCTGCTGATTTACATCTTGGTCATACCGTTGTACTCAGGAAATTAAGATTACTTCAGGATTTGGGTCACGTTGTACTTCTCCTAATAGGTGACTTTACATCCTTGATAGGAGATCCAACCGGGCGAAATTCAACTCGCCCTAAATTAACAAGGGAAGAAATTGAATCAAATGCCAAAACTTATTTTAACCAAGCATCACTAATTCTTGATCCAAAGAAAACAGAAATTAGATATAACTCAGAATGGTGCAATAAACTAGGTGCTTCTGGTTTAATTTCACTTGCCTCTCAAGTCACTGTAGCTAGAATGCTTGAGAGGGATGACTTCACAAAAAGATATAAATCAGGTGTCTCTATTGCTCTTCATGAATTCCTTTACCCAATAATTCAGGGTTATGATTCTGTCGTTTTAAAAGCTGATTTAGAAATTGGAGGTACAGATCAAAAGTTTAATCTTTTAATGGGTAGAGAATTACAGAAAAATGCTTCTCTCCCCCCACAGTGCATAATGACAATGCCTTTATTGGAGGGAACTGATGGAGTTGAGAAAATGAGTAAAAGTAAGGGAAATTATATAGGGCTTACGGAGAGTTCTAACGATATGTTTGGGAAAATAATGTCTATTTCAGATGAACTAATGTGGCGTTATTTAGATCTACTATCTTTTAAAAGTTTAAGTGAAATTAGACAATTAAAAGTCGCTGCTGAGAACGGAAAAAACCCTCGGGATATAAAAGTGGGGCTTGCAAAGGAAATTGTTGAGCGTTTTCACAATAAATCACTTGCTGAATCGTCTTTGCAGGATTTTGAATCACGTTTTAAATTTGGGGGAATTCCTGAGTATTTAGAAGAGAAGACTTTTAATGACAATAATCCAAGCTTGGTTGCTGTTTTAAAAAAGTCAGGAATGGTTTCCTCTTCTTCCGAGGCTATTCGTAACATTGAGCAGGGGGGAGTTAGGATTGACGGAGAAAAAATCATAAATAGAAAGGTTACTTTAGAGAGTGGTAACTATGTTCTTCAGGTCGGAAAAAGAAAATTTTTACGTATAAAGATTGAGTCGAAGTTTTGAAAGATAAATTTTAAATTGAAAAATAAAACAGGAATTTTGTTTTTAATCTGCTTAGTTTGGGTCTACCTGGTAATTCTTGCTGGGGGCACTGTCAGAGCAACTGGAGCCGGTCTGGGATGTCCTGACTGGCCACTGTGCTTCGGGCAAATAATCCCTCCTTTATCTGAGAATGAATTACCTAATAACTGGAGAGAATTAGTATCATACGATTCTTCTAAGATTGTTAAGTTTAATGTCGTTCATACTTGGACAGAATATATAAACCGTCTTTTAGGTGCTTTGTTAGGAGTATTTACCCTCCTACTAGTTTTCTCAGCTAAAAGATTTATAAAAACTAACCCGAATGTGTTTTGGTGTTCCTTGGGGGCTCTTTTATCGGTCGGATTTAATGGTTGGCTTGGCTCTCTCGTTGTGTCATCCGAACTTAAACCAGTAATGGTCTCTTTACATATGTTGGGGGCTTTTGCAGTTCAAGCTTTTTTGATAGGAGGAGTCTTACAGTATAGAAAAACTTTTGAAGCAACGTCGGTAAAACCTATAAGAGTTAATGGTTTAAAGTTTCTATTGTCGCTGTGTTTTGTAAGTTTGTTAGTACAAATAGGCTTAGGAATTCAAATACGAGAGAGTATAGATTGGATTATCAAAACCTCAGAGCAAGTTGACCGGGGCTTACTCATTGAATTAACTCCATGGATATTTTATGTTCATAGATCATTCTCATGGATAATCTTTATACTAGCTCTCATCACACTCATAAAAATATATCTTAACTTTAATTTCCAAAATAACTATTTGGGTCATAAAAGTACTACTTTTGCTAAGATCTATGAAATTTTTAAATATAATCCGCTTTTCAAATATTGTTCTTTCTACTTTGTTTTGGTTTGTTCGCAAATGTTTATTGGAGGAGCACTAAATCATCTTGATTTTCCTATTTTTGCTCAGCCAATTCATTTGCTAGCAGCAAACTTGCTATTTGGTCTTTTATGCTTTGCTTGGGGCAGTTGTGAGGGACGGTTCTTTCGTGGAACTTCCGGGGAGTTTAAACAACCAGTTGCCACTAACTAGTTTTTAATCAAGAGCTTTTATGAGATGTCCATCATGTAGTTCACAGGATACACAAGTTACTGACACTAGGCTCGTTGATAGTGGCCTTGAAATCAGGAGACGCAGGCGCTGCTTAGCTTGTGAAAGACGTTTTAAAACACTTGAAATTATTCAAATCTCTTTACCTGTAGTAGTTAAAAGAAATGGCTCCAGAGTAGAATTCCAATCTAAAAAACTTCATGCAAGTATGAGTTTGGCGTTACGAAAGAGACCGGTGTCAGTTAACTCCGTTGATATTGCAGTAAGGCATATTGAAGAAACTTTGTCCTCACTTGGAGAAAGAGAAGTCTCATCTCAGCGACTCGGGGAGTTTGTTATGAGAGAATTACGCAAGATTGACAAGGTTGGTTATGTAAGATTTGCTTCTGTCTACAGAAGTTTTGAGGACGTTTCAGATTTTCAGGATTTACTTGATGAGGTTGGTCCCAAAAGTCGTCGCAAAAGTAAGAAAAAAAGGATTTAAGTTGGTTACAAGTCAAGATGATAATTTTATGCTCCAGGCGGTTAAAAAAGCGCGAGAGGGAATTTATACTACTACACCAAATCCAAGAGTGGGCTGTGTTGTTGTAAAGGATTCTACTATAATTGGGCAAGGAGCTCACATTTCAGCTGGGGCCCATCATGCTGAGATAATTGCTTTGAATCAGGCTGGTGAGGGTTCTAAAGGAGCTTCCGTTTACACTACTCTTGAGCCTTGCAACATATCTGGTGAAACCGGCCCTTGTACAAAAAGAATTATCAATTCAGGTGTAAGGAGAGTGATAATTGCCATGAAAGATCCAAATCCAAGAGTAAATGGTTCAGGAATCAAGGATCTTAAAGCTGCTGGTATTGAAGTCACTTGTGGCGTTTTAGAACCTGAGGCAATCAATCTAAATTTGGGATTTATTAAACGAATGAAGTACGGATTACCATGGGTAAGGAGTAAAATTGCTATGTCAACTGACGGGTATTCTGCTCTTCTGTCAGGGCAAAGCAAGTGGATAACAGGTCAAGAAGCTCGAGATGATGGTCACAAGTGGCGTGCAAGATCTTGTATGGTAATGACAGGGATAGGGACCCTAATAAAGGATAATCCACAATTGAATGTCCGATCAATAAAGACTGTGCGACAACCTACGAAAGTTTTGATTGACAGTAATCTAGAGCTAGATACAGATTGTAATTTTTTCGACGCCAAAAAAACTTTAGTATTTACTTCAGATAACTCCCGATACAATCCAAGCCGAGAAAAACAATTTAAGGAAAAAGAAATAGAGATCATTAGGGTTAAGCAAGAATCTAACAATCTAAATCATCTTGATCTCAAAGCGGTACTTACAGAATTGTCCAGTAGAGGATGCAATGAATTGCATCTCGAGGCAGGAGCAAAATTAAACGACGCGTTTATGAATGAAAAACTAATTGACGAACTTTTGATATACGTTGCTCCTATTTTCTTAGGCAATGGTTTGCCAATTTTGGACTCAAAAAAAGGTTCAATCATGACTTTACACCAAGCATCAAAGTGGACATTCATGGATACCCGGAAATTTGGAGAGGATATGAGAATTATTCTTCGCCGAAGAGGATTTGATTCTCTTGATTTTTTGCATCAGGATAACAAATAAAATGTTTAGCGGAATTGTTCAGGGAATAGGAATGTTGATCTCATTTGAAGAATACAATCCACTCAAAAATAATATACCCGGAATGCGTGTAACCGTAAGTTGGGGTAATTTGAACGGTTCGGACGTAATTGTTGGAGAAAGTTTATCAGTTAACGGGGTTTGTCTCACTGTTGTTGCAAATAATATTGACAATTTTCAGGCAGATGTTTCCAATGAAACTCTTAACAGAACCGTAGGATTAAATATTATTGGAAAAGTAAACTTAGAAAAAGCTATGAAATATTCAGATCGGATTGGTGGGCATTTGGTCACTGGTCACGTTGACGGTATTGCAAAAATCATATCAATAGAAAATATAGAAAATTCAAAAAAATTAGATATCCTGATCCCAGTTTCTTTTGCAAAGTTTATAACAGAAAAAGGGTCCATTGCTCTCAACGGTGTGAGTTTAACAGTTAATTCGGTAAAAGATAATGTTGATGGGTGTTTAATATCTGTAAATCTAATTCCTCACACATGGGAAATGACATCCTTCTCAGAGTTAAAAACTAATTCGCAAATCAATTTCGAAGTAGATTTAATAGCACGTAACTTATATCGTCAGTTACAGGATAAAAAAGTATTTGTTGAGGCACTAAATAAAGGTACAACTGATGACTGATAGGATTTTTAAAATTTCTCCCATAGAGGACGTTATTAAAGAAATCAAAAAAGGGAAGATGGTAGTTTTGGTTGATGATGAGGATAGGGAAAACGAGGGTGATCTTGTTATGGCAGCCGATTTTGTAGATTCCTCAGCGATAAATTTTATGGCTATGTATGGAAGAGGTTTAATTTGTCTTACTTTAACTAAGGAACGGTGTTCAAAATTAAATTTACCTTTGATGGTTTCAGGTTCAAATTCTACAACTCCTTTTACGCTGTCAATCGAGGCAGCAGAAGGTGTAACAACAGGTATTAGTGCATCTGATAGGGCTAAAACTATCAAAACTGCAGTAAACAAACACTCAAAACCATCTGACTTGGTTCAACCTGGTCATGTATTTCCATTAATGGCTCAAGAGGGTGGAGTTTTGGCCAGAGCAGGGCATACTGAAGCTGGTTGTGACCTTGCGAGATTAGCTGGTTTATCACCATACTCTGTGATTTGCGAAATTATGAAGAATGACGGAACTATGGCAAGAACTCCAGATTTGATAGATTTTTCAAAAAACCATCAATTAAAAATTGGTACCATTGCAGATCTGATTCAGTTCAGAAGTGAACGCGAAAGCATAGTTGAAAAGATAGTCGAGCGTCCGGTGAAAACTATTTGGGGTGATTTTACACTTTTAGTTTATAAAGATACTGTCGATATGCAACCACACTTAGTCTTTATTAAAGGAAATAATTTACATAAAATAAATTGTCCCGTGAGAGTTCATGAACCTTTTACCGCTATTGATTTTTTAAATACCAAGACTTCAAGTCATAGTTGGACTTTTGAGGAGGCTATGCGTTATGTTGAGAAACAAAACAAAGGTGTTGTTGTTTTATTAAACTGCGCTAAATCTCCTTCAGTTTTTTTTGAACAATTACAAAATTTTGATAAAAATCCTGACTCTAACTTAATTAAAACTAGTAGTACTTTGAGAAATTACGGTTTAGGAGCGGCAATTTTGAGGGATATAGGAGTAAAGAAAATGAAATTATTAGCTACTCCAAAAAAAATGCCTAGTATGGTTGGATATGGCCTGGAAGTGGTAGAATTTTTAACTGCTTCTGATTTTGTTTGTTAAATATAATGGTAAAAATCAATAAAAAACCTACCGTTAAAAGTTCTCACAAAGGAAGTTCTGTAGGGATTGTTACTTCAATATTTAACACTGAGATAGCCAAACTTGAATTTGATTCTTGTTTTAAAACACTGATTGACCAAGGGTTTTCGAAAAATAGAATTTTTTCAGTTAGTGTGCCTGGAGCTTTAGAAATACCTTTTGCGCTTAAAAGTTTAGCTGCCACTAAAACGTTTGACGCCTTGATTGCACTGGGTGTGATTATCAGAGGTAAAACATTTCACTTCGAAATTGTTGCATTAGAATCTGCGTCTGGTTTGAGCAAAGTTGCTTTGGACTTTAATATACCTATAGCTAATGGAATTCTTGCGGTTGAGAACTATCAACAGGCATTTGAAAGATCAATAAATAAGGGTGTCGATTGTGCTTTGGTTGCTTTGACAATGATAAATTTAAAAAAAGAAATTAAAAAGTTTTCAGAAAAAAAAATATAAATTGTGGAAAAAATTATTAACCCCTCGAATAAGAATCTCAATTGTCCAGTCCTTACTGGGAAAATTGGATCAAGAAGGTTAGCTAGAAAATTTATTATTCAGGGAATTTATCAATGGTTGATTGCTGGAACTAACAGAGCTGAAATCGAAAATTTTATATCCGATCAAGATTTGTACTTGAATTGTGATAATAAATATTTTAGTGAGTGTTTAAAGGGCTCAATCGTAAATGCTCAAGTTTTAAGAGAAATTTTTGTTCCTTTTTTAAATGATACATTAGAAAGAGTATCACCAGTCGAACATGCAGTTCTTCTTTTAGCAACCTACGAGCTGTTGTATAAACCTGAATTGCCTTTTCAAATAATTCTTAATGAAGCAGTTGAAGTTGATAAAATTTTTGGAAGTAATGATGGCCACAAAATGGTAAATGGCGTTTTAGATAAGGTGGCTAATTCAGTTAGATTAAAAAATGGATGAGTTTGGTTTAATCAACACTTTTTTTAAAGACAAATCTCAGTTCTTGAATTCCAACAAAATTTTCTCTAGCGGTTCTTTCATTGGTATAGGTGATGATGCTTCCGTATTTACCCCTCCACCAGGTTTTGATCTAGTAGTATCCTCTGACCTTCTCGTTGAAGGAACTCATTTTAAAAAAGAACACTCACCTGAATCGATTGGACACAAAGTACTCGCAGTTAATTTATCAGATATTGCTGCAATGGGTGCAGAGCCCTTATGTTTCACATTAAGTATAAATTTACAAAGTTTAGATATGAATTGGTTAAATCGTTTTTGTGATGGAATATTCAAGCTTGCTAACGATACATCTTGTAAGTTAATTGGGGGAGACACGGTTAAAAGCAAGGACAATTCTTTAATGTTTTTTGCAGTTACAGTTATGGGTATTGTTCCATCAGGGAGAGTTTTAAAAAGAGAGTCTGTTCAATTGAATGATGACATTTGGATATCTGGCTCTCTAGGGGACCCATCTGAGGCATTAAAACATAATTTTTTTTCAAAAAAACTTATAACTCCCGAGCCTCGAATTGCATTAGGGAAAAAATTACTTGGGATTGCTAACTCAGCAATTGATATTTCGGATGGATTATCTGGTGATTTATTGCACTTAATAGTAGAGTCTTCCAAGAATCTTGAAAAAAAAATCTTTGCTACTATTGATTTTTTATCAATTTGTTCTTGTTTGGATTCCTATCTTTTTTCACGTTATCTTAAAAATGAGTTAACTTTGAAAGATTGCTGTAAATTAGCTGTGTCTAGTGGAGATGAATACGAACTCTGCTTTACTGCTCCTGAGCATTTACGATATCAAATTGAATCAACATCTCTAGAATTAAAACTTCCATTAACCAGAATAGGAAAGATAATCTCTGAAAAAGAGAGTAAAAAATTATTCAATAGTGATACTACTCCAAGTATTATTTGGCTTGATGAAAAAGGTATACCTCTCTCTGTCAAAGATTCCCCATCTGGTGGCTTCTCTCACTTTTAAGGGTTAGTTTTGTCTACTGAGCAAGAAGAGAAACTTTTGTTCAAACATCCAGCATACTTTATTGCTTTTGGATGCGGTAGTGGTTTTTCAAGATATGCACCTGGAACAGTCAGTACACTCTGGGCTTGGGCGTTCTTTTTGGTGTTTGATACTTTATTTACCTTTAACTTTTGGATTTTTTTACTGTTGATTTCATTTGCATTAGGTATTTGGGCTTCAAGTTACACCACAAAAAAATTGAATAAAAATGATCCCTCTGAAATAGTCATTGATGAAATTGTTTCTTTCTGGGTTATTTTGGTTTTACTTCCATCAACATCTGACCCAATGGGTGAAGTTATTCTTTCTGGTTTTCCTGAGTGGCTCCTTCAGTCTCTATCTTTTATTTTGTTTAGGATTTTTGATATTTTAAAACCGACTCCAATTAATTGGTTAGATAAGAATGTGAAAGGAGGCTTTGGAATCATGTTGGACGATTTGGTTGCAGCAGGTTTTACCCTTATAACAATCTCAATTTTTCTTAAGCTCTTTCCCATGTTTACCTAATTTTAGGATCTAATAAATTGCTCGATAAAACAACCCATAACTCACTCGTTAAAACTCGAATTTGCCTAGATTTGGCTTTTTTCTCACAAAAGTCAGGAATAAAAATAGTATTTCTGGAGTCTTGTACTGGAGGACTTGTATCTAGTTGGATTACCACTTTAAATGGCAGCAGTTCTTGGTTTGAGGGTGGAATAGTAGCTTATTCAAATCAAATGAAAATCCTTTTTTTAGATGTTCACAAAGAAGATATCCAATCTTATGGGGTAGTTAGCGAACAAATTGCAAGCACAATGGCAAACTCTTTTACAAACAAGTCATTCGTTAATGTAGTTACTTGCTCCATAACTGGTATTGCTGGACCAGGGGGGGGGAGCAAAAAAAAACCAGTTGGACTAGTATGTTTTGGCTTTTCTGGTCCATGGGGGGTTTACGCTGAATCCAAAATATTTAATGGAAACAGACGTCAAGTTAGAGAACAGGCCTCCATATATGCAATAATTTTATTAGCTAAAAAAATTGCACTGTCTAAGTATTTTTAAAAAATTAAATATATTTAGTCCAACCATATTGACTACTGGCATTACATACAGTACTCTGGATTTTCAAACTAATAAGGATTAATTTATGAGTGGTAATAAAAGTAAATTGAATACAGAAAAAACGAGAGCACTTTCGGCTGCCTTAGCACAAATAGAAAAGCAGTTTGGAAAAGGTTCAGTAATGCGTCTGGGTGAAAACCAAGTTGTGACTGATGTTAAGGTTGTTTCGACAGGTTCATTAAGTTTAGACGTAGCTTTAGGGGTTGGAGGACTACCTAGGGGTAGAGTGGTTGAGGTATATGGGCCAGAATCCTCAGGTAAGACAACTCTTACTTTACAAGTAATAAGCGAGATGCAAAAAATTGGGGGGGTTTGTGCCTTTGTAGATGCAGAGCATGCCCTTGACACACAGTATGCAAAAAAACTTGGGGTGAATTTGAATGATTTATTGATTTCTCAACCAGACACTGGAGAGCAAGCGTTGGAAATTGTTGATGCACTTGTACGTTCAAGTTCTCTAGATTTAATTGTAGTTGATTCAGTGGCAGCATTAACTCCAAAAGCAGAAATTGAAGGTGATATGGGTGATTCACTTCCAGGATTACAAGCTAGGTTGATGTCACAAGCATTGAGGAAACTGACAGGGTCTATAAATCGAACTAATACCTTAGTTATATTTATTAACCAAATTCGGATGAAGATAGGTGTAATGTTTGGAAGTCCAGAAACGACTACCGGGGGAAATGCTTTGAAATTTTACAGTTCCGTAAGATTGGATATAAGGCGAGTAGGCGCATTAAAAAAAGCAGATGAAGTTGTTGGCTCAGAAACAAAAGTAAAGGTTGTCAAAAACAAAGTAGCTCCTCCATTTAAACAAGCTTTTTTCGATATATTGTATGGAGAAGGGATTTCTCGTCAGGGAGAGATTATTGATCTCGGTGTTGAATGCGACATAATTATGAAATCCGGTTCTTGGTACAGCTATGACGGAAATAGAATTGGACAAGGTAAGGAAAATGTCAGAGAGTATTTGAGAAATGATAATATAATGGCCGTAGAGATAGAAAACAAGATACGACAAAAACTTGGAATACCTGAAGTAAATTCCATTGCAAAATCAATAGAAACCACATCCAAGAAAGAGGAATCTACAGTTAGTAATCTATAATAGATTTGGAGAATTATAAAAAAATCAAAGCAAGAGGTATTAGACTATTATCCCGAAGGGAATATAGCGTAACTAACCTCCAAAAAAAACTAACAGATTACGCACGTATTTTTTCTCCCGCTGTGTCTTCAGAGACTGTAAAATTAGTGATCAATGAATTAATAAATAAAAATTGGGTGTCCGATGAACGTGCAGTTGAGAGTTTGATTAATCAAAAAATTTCGAGTTGTGGAACGATTAAATTGAGAATAGAACTCAACAAATTAGATGTAGATAAAGAACTTGTTGAAAAATCACTTAATAAAATAGCTCCAACCGAATATCAAAGAGCATATAAACTTTTAGTAAAAAAGTACAAAAATGCTCCTGTTGATTTAAAACAGGCTTTATCACAAAAAAACTTCTTAGTTAGAAGAGGTTTTAACTTTGATATTTGTAAAAAAGTTGTTGATGGTAGATTGCAAACCATTTAAGTAAAGATTAATCAAAAAAATAAATGGTTAATAGCTTCTACTTGGAGGAATATGAAAATACATGAGTATCAAGGAAAAGAAATCCTAAAAAGATTTTCTGTTCCTGTTCCAATTGGTAAGGTTTTGAAAACTGAAGGAGACATTAAATCATTCGTTAAAGACAATAAAAGCTACCCTCAAGTTTTAAAAGCTCAGGTGCATTCCGGAGGAAGGGGGGAGGCGGGCGGAATTTTAAAAGCTGACAATAAAGAAAAATTTGAAAAATTAGCATTACAAATGTTAGGGAATAAAATTGTTACACGTCAGAGTGGTGTTGATGGAAAAACAATCAGAGCTATATTGGCTGAGGAGGCTGTAGTTGTTTTAAAAGAATTTTATATTGGGATTCTGATAGATAGAAATATTCAAAAAATAGTTATAATGATTTCTGAATATGGAGGTCAAAATATTGAGAGATCAAAAGAAAATGACCCAAGTACAGTGAAAAAGATTTTCATTGATCTTACGGCGGGACTTATTACCGAAGAGATTGAAAAGGTAGCAAGTGAAATACATTTAACCAAAGATCAATATTCTAGTTTTATAAAAGTTGTTCGAGGTTTATATGACGCTTTCATTGAGCATGATGCTTCTTTGGTTGAAATAAATCCCTTAGCACTTAGTGAAAATAATCAATTCATAGCCCTAGATTCAAAATGGAATTTTGACCCTAATGGGTTACCAAGACAAAGTAAAATCTTTGAATTAAGGGATTTAAACGAGGAAGATAACCTTGAAATAGAGTCCAGTAAGTACAACCTTGCCTATATAAAGCTAGATGGATCTATTGGCTGTATGGTGAATGGAGCTGGACTTGCGATGGCAACAATGGATATCCTAAAGTTATTAGGGGGTTCCGCTGCAAACTTTTTGGATGTTGGGGGGGGTGCATCTGCAGAAAAGGTAAGTAAAGCATTTGGGATTATGAGGATGCACCCTAAAATAAAAGTTGGATTTATTAATATTTTTGGTGGAATTATGAGATGTGATTTAGTGGCGCAAGGAATTGTTGATGAGCTACAAAATTCACCAAAAAAAATACCACTGGTTGTAAGAATGAAGGGATTCAAGGAATTGGAAGCAAAAAAAATACTTAAAAATTTTAGTCCCAAAATAGAGATAATAAATACTTTTCAAGAAGCAGCACAAAGAGCAGTTTATTTAGCTGAAAAAATTTAATTTAATAACCCTATGTCAATAATAATCGGAAAACACACAAGAGTTTTGACTCAAGGAATAACCGGAAAAGTTGGTAGTTTTCACACAAGAAGATGTTTGGATTACGCATTCGGAAGAGAGTGCTTCGTGGGCGGTATTCATCCAAAAAAAGGAGGAGAAACCTTTGATGGAATCCCTATTTTTCAGAGCGTTATTGAAGGTAAATCCTATACAAATGCCAACGCATCAGTGATATACGTTCCTCCATTAGGAGCAGCATCAGCAATCCTAGAGGCCCTTGAAGCCCAGTTGGAATTGATTGTTTGTATTACAGAAGGAATTCCTGTCAAAGATATGTTGATGGTAAGAAGTAGAATGATAAATGAAAATTCTAAAACAATGTTATTAGGGCCAAATTGTCCAGGATTGATAACGCCAGACGAATTAAAGATTGGTATTATGCCTGAGCATATCCATAAAAAGGGTAAAGTGGGCATTGTTTCTCGCTCTGGTACGCTGACCTATGAGGCTGTTGATCAGGTGAGTGAACTAGGTTTGGGTCAGTCTACAGCAGTTGGCATTGGAGGAGACCCTATTAATGGTTTGAAACACATTGACGTCTTGAAATTATTTAATGAAGACGAAGATACAGAAGCAGTTATTATGATTGGTGAAATTGGCGGCAAAGATGAAATTAATGCTGCAAAATGGGCTAAAGATAACATGAAAAAACCAATTGTTGCTTTTATAGCAGGAGCATCGGCTCCCGAGGGTAAAAGAATGGGACATGCAGGAGCTCTAATTTCCGATGGTAATGAGACTGTTCAGGCAAAATTAAACGTATTAGAGGAATCTGGGATTAAAATAACTAAAAATCCTGCCGAAATGGGGAAATTATTAAAGAGTACATTGTCAATCTAATATGAGTAAAACAACAAAAGAACGCAAAAAACCTTACTTTACATTTCTTAAAGTAATGGGAATGATTGGGGTTATTTTCTTTTCCGTTGGAGTTTTTTTACGTCAATTGTAGTATTTAACTTTTAAATTGAATTTCAAGATTGTCAATTAGTCTTGTTGAGCCCAACCAACTTGCTGCAAGAATTACAAGATTTGTTTTGTTGCTTAATTCAATAGCTGTTGGTTTTTCCAGATTTTCCTGTTTGCAAATTTTTACATATTCTGTATTCCATCCATTTTGATTCAAGATATTTGTAGTATCTTGCTCAATAATATTAATGGACTTATTGTCCAAGTTATTTACTTGGTTCAAATCGTAAATTTTTTGTGACGCATTCACTAAACATTTATACAAAATAGGCGCCTTCGTTCTGTCAGCTTTGTTCAAATATGAATTTCTGGATGACAAAGCAAGTCCGTCTCTATCTCTAACAGTTTCAGCAGCTATAATTTTAGTATTGATAAAAAATTGTTCGCACATTTTTTTTATAACTAAAAGTTGTTGGTAGTCCTTTTTTCCGAAAATAGCCACCTGGGGTTCAACACACTGAAATAGTTTAAGAACAACTGTTGTAACCCCTGTAAAAAATTTCGGCCTGTACTCTCCCTCCAGTGTTGAAAAAATTTTTTCTGAAGCAGAAATATGAAACTCTTGTTGATGAGGATACATTTCTCTTATTTCTGGGATAAAAAGCACATAAATTCCTTCTTTTTGAAGTTTAGATATATCACTATCTAAGCTTCTTGGATATGTCTCGAAGTCCTCGTTCTTACCGAATTGAAGGGGATTAACAAAAATAGAACAAATTACAGGGTCTCCATGTAATTTTGCTAATCTTATCAAAGATAAATGGCCATCGTGAATGTGTCCCATAGTGGGAACAAATGCAATGCGACGTTGACCAATTAATTGATTTCTAAGATCTTTGATATTTTTAATGATTTTCATTTTGTATAATTAAAAAAAGTTCTTTTACCACGAAGAACTGAAATTTGAGATATGAAGGCTTTAAAATCTTTCTCATTATCTATTGGATTAAATGAAGCAGTGTTAACAATTAGTAAAGGAGAACTGGTGTACTGATAAAAAAATTTATTATATGCAGTACACAAATTTTGTATGTACTCGATAGATATATTCTCTTCAATCGGATTACCTCTTTTTTTTATCCTTTGATAGAGTAAGTTTGGAGGGGCTTGAAGATAAATAACAAGATCCGGTAATGGCAATTGGGACGTTTGTGAATGAAAAATCTTTTGATAAAGAGACAACTCATCATCATTGAGTGTTAAGTTTGCAAATATTGGATCCTTTTCTATCATAAAATCACTGATTATATTTTCATCAAACAAATCTCTTTGAGAATATTTCTTTATTTGTTCGAATCTTTGAAAAAGGAAAAAAAGTTGAGTTGGAAAAGCGAACTTTTTACTATCTGTGTAGAACTTACTCAAGAATGGATTATCCTCTGCAGCCTCTAGCAAAGTTGCTAAAGAATATTTATGTGCAATTTTTTTGGTTAAAGAAGTTTTTCCAACACCAATGGGTCCTTCGATGATAATAGTTTTAAATCGATTTAACCAATCTGTACTCATATTGAATTATTCTCTACCAATTTACTTTTCTTTTTATTAATTTTCTTTGAGGAAAGGGTGGATATAGAGTTTATTAGATTAATTCTCCCCTCTTCATTATGAGTAGAAAAACTTTCCCACCAAATCGGTAACTCGGAATTTGCCATCCTGATATTTGAACGTAGTTTTAAAAAATTTAATGCGGCTCTAAACTTTAAATTTTTAATTAACCGAAACGGTGCTTTCCCCTTTCTTTTTTCAAATCGCGGTTGTAATAGCCATATTTCTTTCATATCAGCCAAATATCTTCTCTGAATTGGGAAGGAAATAAAACTTTCGTTGATAATTTTATTAATCGCATCATGTAGCGCCGGAATTTCTCTAAGTCCGTTAGTTTTATTTAAATCCCAAATTTCCAGAAGTTTATACCAAAGTAAACAGGCAAAAATAAATCCAATTGAAATTGTTTTTTTGGAATTTACTCTCTTATCAATTAGTTCAAATGCTACATTCAGAAAATTTTCTACTGTAAGATTCGAGTGCGGAAGTATACGTGAGTTATTGAATATATCTTCAAGTAAAGGAAAAGCGGCAAGATATAACTTAGTTGACCATAACTCCTTCATTCCTTTCATTGAATTACCAGTAAGTAAAAGTTTTACAACCTCATCAATCAATCTGCTTTTAGGAATACCAGTAATCAAGGATGCATTTTTTTTAATATTAATATAAGTTTCACTTTCAATTTTAAAATTTAATTTAACAGAAAACCTAAGCACTCTTAACATTCTTACTGGATCTTCTCTGTACCTATCTGATGAATCCCCAATCATCTTAATTGTTTTATTATTTATATCTGAGATACCGTTGTGGTAGTCAAATACTTGACCTTTCAAGGGATCAAGATACAAGGCATTAATTGTTAAATCTCTCCTGCTAGCATCTTCATCCTGCTCCCCAAATGAATTGTCTCTAGTTATTCTTCCGTGATTATCGACGGTAACATCGTTTAAGCATTTAGATCTGAAAGTAGAAACTTCAATAGTTTCATCTCGAACATAAACGTGGACAATTTTAAATCTTTTTCCAATAATTCTAGATCTTCGAAAAATTTTTTTTATTTGCTCTGGTTTTGCATTAGTAACAACATCAAAATCCTTGGGTTTTATCCCAATGATAAGATCTCTTACTGCACCACCAACAACGAATGCATTGAATCCATTTTTTTGAAGGTTTTTTATAATTTGAATCGCCCCATAAGAAAAATAATTTTTTTCAATACCTAACCTTTTAAGAGAAAAAGATTTAGTTGGTTTGTTAGAAGGTAGCTTTTTTAATTTATTATTTAAAAAATTAAGAAGATTTTCTAGCATATTTAAAAAATTCTCTGAATCTTCCAACCTAGGGAATTTGCATGTTCTAAAAGCTTTTTGTCGGGATTCATGGCGACAGGATTTGTAACTTTGGATAATAAAGGTAAGTCATTGATTGAATCGCTGTAAAAAAAGGATTTATCGAAGCTTTCAAGTCCTAAATTCCTTGTCGCAAGCCACTGTAAAACTCTAGTAACTTTTCCCTCACGAAAATTAGGAATCCCTTCAGCTTTCCCAGTAAAATCTCCATTGGTATTTAACTCTAGTTTTGTGGCAATTAATGTTGGTATTTTAAAAAGTTTAGAAATCGGTTGTGTTATGAATTCATTTGTTGCTGTAACAATTGCACAAAGGTCTCCGTTATTTAAATGAAAATTTACAATTTCTTTTGCATTGGAGTTAATTATTGGAACAATGAAATCCTTGATAAATTCTTTTCTCAATGAGAGTAACTTGGACTTTGGTAATGAGCTTAAGGGCCTTAGTTGGAAAGCCAAAAACTCATAAATATCCAGAGATTCATTATTATACTGAGTGAAAAAATTTTCATTTACTCGAGTATTTTCCTTTTCAATAACTCCTTTTTCTATTAAAAAATGTGTCCAACATAAATCGCTATCTGAAGGTATAAGAGTGTGATCTAAATCAAATAAGGCAAGATTATTTTTCATCTGGTATCTTTTCTAAAATAGCTTTCATAAAAGGAATGGTAACCGGACATTTACTCGATATTGCTAAGTCGTTCGTTTTAATGAGTATATGTTTTAAATACGGCAACTGTCTTGGGAATCTGGTAAGCATATAGTCTATCAAGAAGTCGTATTTATTATCATCTTGATGGGGTACCCAACCAACACTATAAATATATTGCTTAAGGGCATCTCTCTTATCATCATCAGATAAAACATTTAATTTGTAAACTAAGCCCTGTTTAAGCCGTGTACGTAAATCTTCTCTAAATTTCACTCTGTCGTTTAATATGAAGTCCTTTGAGACCCCTGCAAATATTTTTGTATTCGCATTTGAGGGCAAGCTAAACAATTTAAATAAAAAAGCCTGATTAAAATTAGATGAAAGCTCTAAATTATCGATAATTAAAATATGTTTTCCTTCAGATTCGGTTAAGATATCATTCTTAAGATTAAAATATTTTGAATTAGACATCTCATTAGCCCATGCCTTAAGCCAAAAACTCTTGCCAGAACCCTTGTCACCCCAAACTATGAAACTTCTATTCTTTATGCATTTTGAATATAAAAAATTTTTCACCGCACTTAACGTTTCTTGGTTTGAACCAATTATTCCGTGTTTAACTTGGATTTCTGTTGGCTTATTAAGTATTAGTGGGATTTGTCGTTGATTCTGTTGGTTATGCAAATTTTTCATTTAAATAAAATTTTAAAATAATGACAACCTATAAAGATTCTGGTGTAAATATTGATGCTGGAGATTTACTAGTAAAAAAAATCAAGTCTATTGTAAAGAAAACAAATAGAAAAGAAGTTTTAGGAGGTATCGGTGGTTTTGGAGGCTTATTCAAAATCCCCAGTGGGTATAGTGAACCAGTCTTAGTTGCTGGTTCTGATGGTGTTGGTACTAAACTACAGCTAGCTTTCATGTCAAATAATCACGGTAGCATTGGTATAGATTTGGTTGCTATGAGTGTCAATGATATTCTAGTACAAGGCGCTGAACCATTGTTTTTTCTTGACTATTTTTCTTGTGGGAAATTATCGGTGGATGTTGCAAAAAGTGTGATCCAAGGAATAGCTGACGGCTGTAAATATTCAGGTTGTTCGTTAATTGGGGGGGAAACTGCTGAAATGCCCGGTATGTACTGTGATGGAGAATATGACTTGGCTGGATTTGCTGTCGGCGTAGTTGAGCAGAAAAAAATAATCAACGGTTCTAAAATTGTTCATGGTGATCGGGTATTGGGCTTAGCATCAAGCGGACTTCACAGTAACGGATATTCATTAGCAAGATTTATTCTTAAAAAGGTTTTAGGAGGTGATTATCTTCAAAAGTCTCAAACATTAAAATTGTCTGATGATTTACTACTCTTTGATTTGTTGATGAAACCTACAAAAATATATGTCAAATCTGTCCTAAAATTACTAAATTATATGAATTCAGATATTCATGGAATTTCTCATATTACTGGAGGAGGACTTATAGAAAATATTCCAAGAATTTTACCTGCAAATTTGAGAGTGATTTTAGACTCCTCAAGTTGGTCAGTTCCGAACCTTATGAACTGGTTGAAGGAGGAGGGTAATGTTAGTACAAAGGAATTTTTTAGGGTTTTTAACGCTGGAATTGGAATGATTTTGATAGTAAGTGATGAAAAAACCAACTTGATTAAAAATCTTTTAACTGAATCTGGAGAGACTGTCTTCGAAATTGGGGAAGTAGTTCTAAATCAGGGTGATGATTTGCAAATAGAAATTATTTGATTTAGATCAATTTCATTACTATCAACTGTATTGAGATTTTTAAAACTTTTCATCCAAGTTAGTTGCCTTTTTGCTAATTGCCTAGTTGCAGTAACTGCCTTACATATAAATTCATCTTTATTTCCTTTATTCTCTAAATAATCCCATGTCTGTTTGACACCTACGATTCTTATTGAAGGTAGTTTTGGAGTGAGATCTTGCCTCTTCTTCAATCTCAAAACCTCATCAATTAATCCATTATTGATCATTGAATCAAATCTTAATTTAATCTTTCTGTGAAGAATTGATCTATCTTTAGGAGTCAGTGCAATTATTTTAAAATTATAATTTGATTCACTTCTATTTATATTTTTGTCTACCTTGATCCATTCACTCAGCGATTTACCGGTGTGATAGAAAACTTCAATACCTCTCTGAATTCTATAAGAATCATGTGGTGAAATTCTATTAGCTAATTCTTTATCAATAAGTAATAATTTTTTATGTAATGAAGGCCAACCAAATTTTATTCCCTCGTTTATGATTTGATTTCTTACGTTCAATGGAATCTCTGGAACTGAATGCATACCATTGACTAATCTATTAAAGTACATCATTGACCCACCAACAATTATTGGTGTTCCTTTTCTTCTCTCAATTTCTTCAATAGTAATTGATGTGTCTTTAATAAATCTGTTGACGGAGTATGTTTCTCTAGGATCACATATATCAATTAAATGGTGCTTGAATTCAATTTGTTCTTTTTTGCTCGGTTTTGCAGTTGCTATATCAATATTTTTATAGATCTGTGCAGAATCCATACTAATAATTTCAGGTTTAAAAAATAAATTTTTTCTACAGAGCCTCATAGCAAGCTGAGATTTACCACTTGCTGTTGGACCGATTATACAAATCATGGTTTTTAATGGTTTTGATGTTGTTTCCACAATAAAACCAAAATATCATTTACCTCTTAAAAAAATCTTATCGATATTGGTAATGCTCAATTGAGCCCAGCTGGGTCTTCCATGATTGCATTTCCCACCATAGTCGGTTCTTTCCATTGATCTTAATATACTATTCATTTCTGGTATGGTCATAATTCTATTTGCTTTGATTGCACTTTTGCATGCTAAATTACCAAGAAATTTTAACAACTTTGATTCATAGGTCTCTGCACGGCCAAATTTGGAGAGATCCTCAATTATTTCCAAGAAGGTAATTTTCGAATTTAGATTTTTTGTTAAAGCAGGAACCCCTTCAATCGATAACCAATTGGAGGAAACTTTAACTACGTCAAAACCCAAATTAGACACTAGAATTGAATTAGTATCAAAGATTTCAATTTCATCATCATCAAGTTCTAATCTTATGGGCGAGATTAGTTTTTGAATTTGTATTTCTTTAGATTCAATATTTTTTTTATATTCTTCAAATAATATTCTCTCGTGTCCGGCATGGATATCAACAATAATTAATCCCTCGGAATTTTCAGCTAGAATGTAAATTCCATGAAGTTGAGCTAATGCAAAACCGAGAGGAGGAATTTGGTTTGAAGATAAATTCTCACTTTTTAAATTGGTAACTTTTTTTTCGTCTAAACCACTAAAGTTCTCTAAATCAAGATCTTTTTGTTTTATGATACTTTTAATCTCAGGGTTGATTTTCTCTGTGGCAAAGACATCTGAAATGTTTTTTTGATGTGAGTCTAAGTTAATTATTTCGTTTGTATAATTCTCACCAGCCGGTCTGTTAATAGTATTTTTTAACGTATTGTAAACAACTTCGTAAACAGCAGAGTTATCTTTGAATCTCACTTCCGTTTTGCATGGGTGGACATTAAAGTCAACTAGTTCGTTAGGAATTAATATAGATAGAAAAATATTTGTTTCCTGTCCCCCGTGATTAATTTCTTCAAAAGCCGTTTTGATAGCATGGGCTATTGTTCTATTTTTTATTACTCTACCGTTAACATATACAAATTGTTTGTTGGATAATTTTTTTTCATTACTGGAAAACGGAAAACATGCATGAATTTTAATTGGACCAATACTTTTTTTTACTTCCTTTAATGTATTAGATGGAACTCGACAAATATTCGCAAACCTATCAAGAATGTTTTCTGCTGGTAAATTTAAAATTTCTTTTCCGTTACTATTGAATTTCCAATTAATATGACTATGAACTAAGGCCGTTTGCAAAAATGTATTCTTACAATGTGTAAATTCCGTAGCCTTGGATTTCAAGAATCTTTTCCTTGCAGGAATTTTAAAAAAAAGTTTTTCAATGATTACATTCGTTCCCGAACTGGCAGGTGAAGGACAACAAACCCATTGATTGTCGATTTTTTCTAATCTACTTCCCTTACTATCGTTTGATTTTCGGCTGATAATCACTAGATTACTGACAGATGCAATTGCAGCTAAGGCTTCTCCCCTGAATCCGTGGGTTAAACATTTATTTAAATCTGTAATACTTTTGATTTTACTGGTAGTGTGCCTTGCAACCGATAAAGGCAAGTCCTCAGATTCAATTCCTGCCCCATTGTCGCAAACCTCTATTCTGGTTGTACCCCCATCTGCTATGTGAAGACTAATAGTATTTGCCCCAGAGTCTACTGAGTTTTCTAAAAGTTCTTTAATAACCGAGCTTGGCCTCTCGATTATCTCTCCCGCAGCTATTTGGTCAATAACTACGTCAGAAAGTTGTGCAATAATTCCCATAAGTTTTTGATTTAACCCCTTTTGCCTCTAGTTTTTGAATTAAGGTAGTTAGAAATACCACTATTGATTGCTGTGGCTAACTTCCTTTGATAATTTGAGTCGTTCAGCCTTTGTTCCTCTTTAGGGTTACTTATAAAGGCTGTTTCAATTAAGATTGATGGTATGTCAGGGGCTTTTAAAACTGCAAATCCCGCTCTTTCAATATCTTTTTTGTGAAGTATGTTCACATTCGAAAGTTTTGAAAGTACATTTCGTCCAAGTACAGTAGAGTCTTTTATTTGTGCACTGGTTGACATGTCTAAAAGAGTCTTTGCCAAACTATATTCTGGGTTGTTCAATTGAACGCCTCCAACTAAATCAGATAAATTTTCTTTTTTTGCCAACCATTTGGCCGAGGTACTTGAAGCTCCTCCATCAGAGAGCACATAAACTGAGGATCCTTTTGCATCAGGTTCAATCCATGCGTCAGCATGAATAGACACGAAAAGGTCAGCTTTAATTCTTCTTGCCCTTTTCACTCGAGTATTCAATGGGATAAAGTAGTCTGCATCACGAGTTAGATATACTTTTATGTTTTTTCTTTCAAGCTGAAGTTTTAAACGTCTAGCTATCTGTAAAACCACATTTTTCTCTAAAGTTCCACCTTTGCCAATAGCTCCAGGATCCTCTCCTCCGTGACCAGGGTCCAGAGCTATAGTAAATTTTTTGGACTTATTATTTTCAAAACCTAATTCAGGAGACTCTAAAATATTTTGATTTAGATCATTTATGGATTGGTGATCCTCGAGAAATACAAGTAGAGGATCAATTGGTTCAATCGGATAAAGGTCAACCACCAACCTATTTTTATAGTGTGCCACTGGTTCAAGAGAGAATACTTTAGGATTAACAGACTGTTTTAATTCGAATACAACTCTCAGAGTATTTTTATCGAATTGTCCAATTCTTATTTTTCCTAAATATTCATCGTCATACTGGAGATTAGAAACTATATTTTCAAAAGATTTCAATAGATTTTGATTTAATAAATCTAGTACTAGTCTATCTGGGTTTTTTAAAATAAAGGTTTTTATTTTTAGACCGACTTGGTTGTGCTCTATAGCAATGCGAGTATAGTCTCTAGCAGGCCAGATCCTAACTGCTAGAACTTCAAGTGACGAGTAAGAATTTTGAGAGTACCCAAAAAGCAAAAAAAAACTACTGGTAGTAATAAATTTTCTTCTATTCATCCTGATCCTCTAATAAATCCATCTGGGCCAATAATTTCTAATAATTTTTGCAACCGGTTTCCTGTTATATGAACATCTCTTGTTCCATTGGGATTTGAATTGTCAGACCAAAATAATTCAATCATAAAATCTGGCTTGGGTAAGAGAGAGGCCTTGTCCGGCCATTCAAGAAAGATTAAGTTTCCTTCATCCTCAAAATAAGATCTTACTTCCTCCCTTCTCCATGACTCAGGAGATATAATTCGAAACATATCTATGTGAACAACTTCTATTTTGTTTATTTTATATATTTCTGCAATCGAAAAACTAGGACTTGGAATGCTTTCACTATAACCAAGCCCACGAATAATTGATCTAATTAAAGTTGTTTTTCCTGAACCAAGCTCACCTTTTAAATAGATTAAATGTAATTTGTTGTTAGAAATTATATGAGAAAAAATCTCTCCAATCTCAATCATTCTTTGGTAGTCAACTGACTTAAAAGAAATAATATTTTGAGATAATTTTAAATTTTTCATTTTTTTTTTACTCATTCATCATAAATTTTATCTTGTTAACCATTTTTTTGGTTCTAGAGTTTAAAATAAAACAAATTTACTCATCAGAGGTGAAGTGAAAAAATATAAAAACCATAATCAACTTACAGTAACCCAAATTTCCAATTGGGCTCGCGATCTTGGATTTTCCGATCTTTCTACAGTAGATATTGAATCTCCAGATCAGCTTACTGACCCTATTAATCGATATAAAGATTGGATCGAGCGTGGTTTTCATGGTGAAATGAAATACTTGAAAGATAGTATTCCTATTAGGAGTGATCCAAAAAAACTGCTTACTGGTGCAAAAACAGCGATTATGGTTTCGATGAACTATTTACCTAATTCATATGAATTCAATTGGAGAAATAAAGAAATACAAGGGCTAAGTGATCCTGATAAGGCTACTGTTTCGTTGTATGCTCGTGGAAAAGATTATCATCAGGTTATGAGAAAAAGGCTTGTGAAATTAGCAAAAAAAATAAGTTCATATATAGTTTCCGATGGATTTAGAGCTTGTGTTGATTCAGCACCGATTTTAGAGGTGGAATTAGCTCTTAAATCTGGACTTGGTTGGAGAGGTAAAAATACATTACTTTTGAAGAAAAATGAGGGTTCTTTTTTTTTTCTTGGTTCCCTTTTAACTGACCTTCCTTTAAAAACAACAAAGCCTTTACAAAAAAATCTTTGTGGAAGTTGCACATCATGCTTAGACAAATGCCCAACTAACGCCTTTGTAGGACCTTACATACTTAATGCAAAAAAATGCATCTCGTATTTAACTATCGAACACAAAGGGGTAATAGAGGAGCCTTTAAGACACTTAATCGGTAATAGAGTTTATGGCTGTGATGATTGTCAATTGGTTTGTCCTTGGAACAAATACGCGAGTGTTTCAAAAATTAAAGAGTTTGATGTCAAGAACGGCTTGGACAATGTTTCACTTATTAAATTATTTGAGTGGAGTGAAAGCCAATTTTTACAAAATCACATGGGAAGTCCAATTTTAAGAATTGGATATGAGAGATGGCTCAGAAATATTGCCATCGGACTTGGTAATTCAGCTAATCAAAAGAAAAAAATACTATCATTTAATGATGCTGAAATTTGTAAAATTAAAAAAACCCTAACTAGACGGTTAAATGAAAATAGACCATTGCTAAAACCACATCTAATTTGGGCAATTGAACAATGTAGATAAAAACTATGGTGAAGACAATCAAAACTATAATAGATGCCAAGAGAGCGATCAATAGATTTTGTGAAATCTTATGGTTAGAGGACGGACTCTCAGAAAACACAATTAAAGCCTACAAAAGGGATCTGTTTAATTTTAATTACTGGTTAATTAAAGTGCAATTTGATCAAAATATACTGCTTGCAAATGAGGAAAATATTGGGAGCTATTTTGCTGAAACTTTCTATAAAATAACTCCATCAACTTCTAATCGGAGATTGTCTTCACTCAGAAGATTCTTTTTGTGGTTGATTAGAGAGGGAGTAAGAACAGATGATCCTTGTAAAAGATTAAAAACATTGAAGTTTTCACAAAAACTACCAAAAGTTTTTTTAGAAAAGCAAATTGAACAGTTATTGCAATTTCCTGATACTAGTACTGTGTTAGGCTTGAGAAACAGAGCTATTCTAGAACTTATGTATGCTACAGGGTTGAGAGTCTCAGAGCTTATTTCATTATCATGTATTTCTTGTTCTTTCATGGATTGTGTTGTCAAAGTTATAGGTAAAGGTAACAAAGAAAGGCTCGTCCCCTTTGGAGAATTGGCAGCAACCTGGACTAGAAAATATTTGGAGAAAAGTAGGCCCTTATTATTGAAAAACAAGCTCTCAAACGCTTTATTCCTCTCTGAACGAGGATCCCCCTTGACAAGGCAGGCGGTTTGGAAAATTTTCCGTATATGTATTCGTGGTTCAGGCTTACCATCTGATTTCTCTCCTCATAGTTTAAGACATGCATTTGCAACTCACTTACTAAACAATGGTGCTGATTTAAGAGCAGTGCAATTATTGTTAGGCCACTCAGATATTTCAACAACTCAAATTTATACTCATATTGCTAGTGACCGGCTCCAGTCTATATATGAAAAACATCACCCAAGGGCTTGAAATGTTACGAATACCATTTTTTTATGAAGTTGATTATTTTTTGTTTGTAGTTTGGATTTTTTCTTATTTAATTGGATCGGTATCTTTTGCAATTTTAATTAGTAAACTTCGTGGTTTAGATGATCCCAGAGACCATGGCTCTAATAACCCAGGGGCTACCAATGTTATGAGAACTGGGGATCGAACAGCAGCTCTATTAACTTTGATCGGAGATACATTAAAGGGTTTTATAGTTGTATTTGTAATTAAATTTTTTTTGGTTGATGGAACAGCCTCAGAGGATGAGATTTTCATGCTTGCTGGTTCAATGCTAGCGGTTTTACTTGGCCATTTGTTTCCAATTTTTTTTAAATTCAAAGGTGGAAAAGGAGTCGCAACTAGCGGAGGTATTTTGTTTGCTGTTGATGGTTTATTGGGTATTTCGGTTTTATGTATTTGGCTATTTGTATTTTGTATCTTCAATATTTCCGCTCTGGCCGCTTTATTATCGGCATTTGCAGCAGTATTTTTGTCAATTATACTAATACCACTTACTTGGCAAAATCATTCGGAAATTTTAATAATGGCTACTTGGATAATTTCGTTAATGCTATTTTTAAGTCATCATTCAAATGTGAGATTAATTTTTAAAAAAATTAATTAAAAGTTTTTAAAATATCTAAATATTTTTAAGAGACCATCTAGGAAATACCTCAATTTTCTCAGATGATACTGGAACAAAACCAGACAAGATTTTTTGAGTGGCTGCCCATGCAATCATAGTCCCATTGTCAGTACACAATCTTTTGGTAGGAAAAAATATCTGAGTGTCCAGATCCATAGATAATTCTGTCAACCTTAATCGAATAAGATCGTTTGCAGCCACACCTCCAGATAATGCAAGTCTTTTAATACCTGTTTTTTCTATTGCTAATTTGCACTTTTTACTTAATATTTCAGAAATTGTATATTCGAGGCTGGCAGCAATATCTCTTTTTATATTTATATCTTCTAAATTATTTTTTTTGGTTTCATTCAATACAGCAGTTTTCAATCCTGAAAAGCTGAAATCTAGAGTATCTTTTTTACATAATGGCATTGGAAAATTAAATTTGTTTTTATCCCCTTTTGTTGCCAATTTAGAAACTTCCGGTCCCCCTGGGTATCCTAGACCCAGTAGTAAAGCGGTTTTATCAAATGTCTCACCAACAGCATCATCTATTGTTTGACCCAAAACTTCATACAATCCTACACCACTGACCTTGACTATTTGAGTGTGTCCTCCAGAAATGAGCAATGCTAAAAAGGGGAATTTACAACTCTTTAATGTTGGGGAATCATTTTCAAGCAACACAGATAAAACATGTCCTTCAAGGTGGTTTACAGGAATGAGAGGACAATTTATGGCCTCCGATAGCCCGCAGGCAAAACTTGTACCAGTCAAAAGCGCACCTGATAGTCCCGGACCGGTTGTAATTCCAATTCCATGAATATCATTTACAGTGATTTTTGCTTCATTGAAAACTTCTTGTACAAGAGGGAGAAGCGATTTTAAATGTTCTCTTGAAGCTAGTTCTGGAACTACTCCTCCATACTCGGAGTGTAAATGAATTTGCGAGGACAATCTTTCCGATATTACTGAGGATATGATTTGATTTTTATTATTCAAATTATATTTTGTAGATATTATTGAAACTCCGGTATCGTCACAACTGGTCTCAATACCTAAAATTTTAATTTCTTTATGGTTTGAATGCATAATTTAGAGTTCTTGCCAAATCATTAATGCTAAGACATAATTAGTGGTTCCTTAATTTCGATGATAAATCAAAAGATGCCCATTGTACGATTAAAAGAAAATGAGCCATTTGAATCAGCCATGCGCCGGTTCAAGAGAAATATAGAAAAAATCGGTTTGTTAACAGAGTTAAGAGCTCGTGAATTTTACGAAAAACCAACTGCTGAAAGAAAAAGAAAGAAGGCTGCTGCAGTCAAACGCCATCACAAACGTATTCGCAGTCAAATGATTCCTTCTAGAAAATATTAATTATCACCATAAATAAATTCGGCCTTTCAAAACTTTTTTTATAAGTTGTTATTTTAGTCAGGAATAATTTTTTATGATTCCTAGGGATTTTTTGGATGATTTGTTAATTCGAACTGATATTGTTTCTGTCATAGGGTCACATATAGAACTCAAAAAAAAAGGCACTAACTATACAGCTCTGTGTCCCTTTCATAATGAGAAAACTCCATCTTTTACTGTTAATCCAAGTAAACAGTTTTACCATTGTTTTGGCTGCGGAGCGTCTGGGGATACAGTGAGTTTTTTGATGCAATATTGTGGTTTAACTTTCCCACAAGTTCTAAATGACTTAGCTAAGCAGCACGGACTCTCAATACCTAGTCTTAGTCAAAATGATTCTGAAACTTTGAAAAAAAAAATTACGCTGGAAAACAAACAAAAAAATATTCTGGTTAAAGCCGCAAGATTTTATCAAACAAATTTGAAAGGTAATCAAAAAGCCATTAGTTATCTAAAATCTCGCGGTATTAGTGGTAAGACTGCCTTAAGGTTTCATCTGGGAGTCGCCCCTAAAGGATGGAACATGTTACGTGATGTTTTTTATGAGGATTATGAATCCAAATTTCTAGTTGATTGTGGTTTGGTAATAAAGTCAGAAACGAAATCCTCAGGAAACTATGACCGTTTTAGAGATAGATTGATTTTCCCAATCTTTAATGTCTCTGGTGAGGTGGTTGGTTTTGGAGCCAGGTCATTTGGGAACGAGAACCCAAAATATTTAAACTCACCCGAGACTGAAATTTTTTCTAAAGGAAAGGAACTTTTTGGTCTTTTTGAAGCAAAGCACCATATTAATAAGTCAAATCAAGTGATAGTCGTTGAGGGATACATGGACGTTATCAGTCTCTATGAGAGTGGTGTAAAAAATGCTGTTGCCTCTTTAGGCACATCTTTCACAAAACTCAATTTCTCTTGCTCCGAAAAATTGCTGAAACAGTCATTTTTATGTTCGATGGAGACACTGCTGGGAAAAACGCTGCACATAAAGCTTTAACGGTTATCCTCCCGCAATTAATTTCTACTGTTAATATACAATTCGTTTTCTTACCTGAAGGAAAAGACCCAGATTCTTTCATTCAATCATTTGGTCTAAAGTCCTTTAATAAATTAATTCATCAAGCTACGCCAATGTCAGAGTTTATTTTTAATCTGTCTAGTCATGGATGCAATCAAAATATCGCAGAAGGTCGAGCAAAGCTAATCAAAAATTTACTTAGTTTTTTTAAAATAATGTCCGAGGGGATTTTAAAGAATCAAATCATCTTAGAGGCTTCTAACAGGTTTGGGTTTTTTAATAATGAATTGAACTTAAAAAGATATAACTCAAATCATGTTTTTAAAAAAAATAATCAATCTACAAAAAAAAACATCTCCAGCAAAAAAATAGTTTCTCTTGATATCAGAATTTTTAAAACCCTCACCCGTTATCCTGCACTTTTAAATGAATTAGAATTATTGATCAAAGAAATTGACGAGTCCGAACCTGAAATATTTTCAGACATTCAAAAAAATGCGATAATATTTGTCAGAGAAAATTCTGATTTCAATCAAAATCCAGACAAAAACCTTTTTTTATTAAAGGAAATCATACCGAAGTCCGATAATTTAAATGAGGAAATTAGGAGTTTGCTTGAAAAAAGTTGTGAAGTTGACTTAGCGATAGATGATATTTCAAAATATGATATTGATTCTGCTAAGTTAGACTTGAAGTTTATGTTAAAAAGGTTAGTAATCAATCATTTAGAAATGGAAGCATCCAGGATCATCAACACTGGTGAGTCATTTGATAAACTATTGGAGGTTAGAAACAAAATATCTGAATTAACTTTAAACAAAACTGTCTAATTCTGATATCCTACATGGTTTCTCCAAATTTTCAAAAAAAGGGACACAAAATTGCCTTCCTCCTCAGCTTATAACTTAAATAAAAAAAAAGAATCAAACGGAAATAACAATTTATCGAGGAAATCTGTAAGTAAAAAAGCGTTGTCCAAAAAGGTTATAGACGCAAATAAAAACAAGATTAAAGAAAAAAAATCTTCAATTGACAAGGGTTCCTCTGAAAGCGAGCAGGTTGACACAGCCGCTGCTGCTTCCATCAACTTGAATACTGAAAAACCCAAAAAAAAGCGAAGAGGTAGAAGAACCAAGGCTGAAATGTTAGCTGCCAGAAATGCAGAAAATCTAGAGAGCAAAGGTCCAACAGATGAATCAGAATCTGCAAAGCCGCCATCAAGAAGAGTTGGAAGACCTAGAAAAAAAGGTGGAAGAAGGTCAAGGGATAGAAAACTCCTAGAATTTATGCCTGCTGGTCCTTTGTCAATTGAGGAACTTGAAGCTAGAAAGCTTCGATTGAAGACATTAATTCTGTTGGGTAAAGAGAGAGGGTATTTAACTCACGGTGAAATTAATGACCACCTTCCTGATGTACAGATTGATAGTGATCAAATGGAATCCATTGTCATTACATTTAACGAATGGAATATAGCTGTTTACGAACAGACACCTGACAGTGAGACACTTTTGTTATCTGGATCGGCAGCTAGAGATACCGATGATGCAGAAGAGGAGGCTGAGGCTGCACTATCGACTGTTGTTGACTCCGAGTTTGGAAGGACCACCGACCCTGTAAGAATGTATATGCGTGAAATGGGTTCAGTAGAGCTTTTAACTCGAGAAGGGGAAATTGAAATTGCTAAGCGTATAGAGGCTGGTTTGCGAGACATGATTTATGCAATAGCCTCTTGTCCAATAACAATCAATGAAATTATTGAATTTGGAAATAAAATCAGAACTGATGTTCTTCGAATTGAGGAAGTTGTTGATGGAATAGTCGATCCTGATGCACCTGAACAAGATTTATTAGTCTCACAAGAGGATGAAATAGCAGCCATTGAGGCAGACGAAGACGATGGCGAAGCTGAATCAGCAGCTAATGCTGCAAAACTTCTTGAGAGAAAAAACGTTGTTTTGGAAAAAATTGATCACATCCAAAAACAATTCGGAAAAATGAGAAGAGCATTTGAATCAGAGGGTTATAAATCTGAAAATTATGTCAAGGCTCAAGAGACAATACGTCAAGAATTAATGGGTATTAGATTTACTGCAAAAATTGTTGAACGCCTCGCGAATACACTAAGAAAAGAAGTAGAGGAGGTCAGGTATGTTGAAAGAAAAGTTCGTCATTTGGTGGTCGAAAGAATAGGCTTATCCCATTCTTGGCTTGTTGAACAATGGGTAGGTAATGAGACCAACTTGAGTTTGTTTGAAAATCATGCAAATTCAATGCCTGATGATTCAGGTTTGTTAAAAAGAAATTTACCTGCACTACAAGAGCTACAGCAAACACTTTTAGATATACAGGCCAGAGTTGTTCTTCCTTTACACGATTTGAGAGAAGTAAATAAATCCATGACAAAAGGAGAAATCAAAGCACGTGATGCGAAAAAAGAGATGACGGAAGCTAATCTCAGACTAGTTATTTCTATTGCAAAAAAATACACGAATAGGGGCCTTCAATTTCTTGATTTGATTCAAGAAGGAAATATTGGTTTGATGAAAGCAGTTGATAAATTTGAATATAGAAGAGGTTATAAGT
>MDTB01241585.1_pt1 | contig 40002 bp, 34 predicted proteins | sample 811161 | NCBI WGS metagenome assembly MDTB01 (sample SAMN05326650, study PRJNA326480) | marine metagenome | isolation source: seawater | place: Mediterranean Sea | collected 2009 | reverse complement strand
CTCTATTTATACTGCAACATTTTTATTAATTATTAGTATGTTCCAATATCTAAATCAATTTATTAAATCAATAAGAGCAAATAGTGTTAAATAAAATTTTCAAAGCAATGAACAATTCTAGAGGCCACTTTTCTCGAGCTTTCAAATCTATATTAAGTAAAAATTTATCATCAGATACTATAGATAAAATCGAAGAAGAATTAATACAAACAGATATGGGGTATGACACTGTGCATGATATTATTAAAATTGCTGAGGAATATGCTATAGATGATAGTAAAGTCAATTTATCTGAAGCTGTTAAAACAATATTAATTAATAGATTACCGGAAAATATTGATTATAAATTTATTAAAAAGCCATCTGTTATTATGTTAGTTGGTGTCAATGGATCAGGTAAGACCACTAGTGCTGCGAAACTAGCATTTATGTACAAAAAGCTAGGATTAAAAATAACTCTTATTGCTGCTGATACATATAGAGCTGCAGCAATCGAACAGTTAAAAATATGGAGTGAATTAGTAGACTGCAAGCTGATTTATAATGAAACAACTTCAAAACCATCTTCGGTAATATTTGATGGACTAGAATCTGCTCAATCTAATCAAAGTGATTTAGTTATTATTGATACTGCTGGAAGATTACATACTAGTGATAATCTTATGTCTGAATTGGATAAGATGTATAAAGTTGTTAGAACTCGCTATGCAAATTTTAATTTTTATTCCTATATCACTGTTGATGCAACCATGGGACAGAATTCTTTTAATCAGGCAAAAATATTTAATGAAAAAAATCCATTGGATGGTATCATTCTAACAAAATTAGATGGAACAGCGAAAGGAGGAATTGTTTTTTCTCTTTTCAATAAATTAAATATTCCTGTTAGATTTCTATGCACCGGGGAGAACCTAGATGATATAGAAACATTTAATAAAGAATTATATGTTTCAAGTTTGATTGGTTCAGATGAAGAGTTTGTAAAATGAGAAATGATAATAAAAAAATTAATTTAATTAGTTTAGGGTGTGCAAAAAATTTAGTTGATTCTGAGATTTTATTGGGTGGATTAAACCATCTCAATATCAATATAACAGAAAACCCTGAAAATGCAGATACGATTATTGTGAATACTTGTGGATTTTTAGATATTGCACGTGAAGAATCTATAGACACAATCCTTCAAGCCGCAGAAATGAAAAATACAGGTTCAGTAAAAGAATTAGTTGTAATGGGTTGTCTTTCTGAAAGATATCCAAGCCAATTAAAGCAAGAAATACCAGAAATTGATAAAATATTTGGCAGCAATGATCACAAGCAAATTGTAACCTTTTTAACTGGCAAAGATTTTTTAAAAGATGATCCGCTTTTTTATAGGTCTTTAATGACGCCAAAACATTATGCCTATTTGAAAATAGCAGAGGGATGTGATAATGGGTGCTCATTTTGCAGTATTCCTTTGATGAGGGGTTTACAAAAAAGTAGAACTATCCCAGCAATCTTAGATGAGGCAGAGCGCCTTGTAGCAAATGGAACAAAAGAATTATTAGTGATTGCTCAGGATTCAACATCTTATGGTTGGGATTTAGAAACAAAAGTGTATTTAAGCGATCTTCTTAGAGAACTTAATGATATAAATGGTCTTGAATGGATAAAGGTGCACTATGCCCATCCGGCCCACCTTTCACAGCGTATTATTGATGCTATTGCAGGGTGCGACAAGGTGTGTAACTATCTGGATATGCCCATACAACATGCGTCTGATGATGTCCTTAAGTCTATGAGAAGAGGACTAGGGCAGGATGGCATAAGGAATCGTATCGAAAGGTTAAGAGATGCTGTGCCAAATGTTGCTCTTCGTACAACACTTATTGTTGGATATCCTGGTGAAACAAAAAAGGATTATATAGAATTGAGGGATTTTGTTGAAGAGATTCGTTTTGACCGCTTAGGTGTTTTTACATATTCAGAGGAGGAAGGGACCGTTGCGGCTGATTTGGTTGACGATATTCCTAGGCATACAAAAGATGAAAGGAAAAATGAAATACTTGAGATTCAGCATGAAATAAGCTATGAAAAAAATGAGGCACTTATTGGTAGAAAATTGAAAGTTGTGATAGATGAGAGTGGGCAGGATGTAAGTGTCGGTCGTTCAGAATATGATTCTCCTGAAATAGATAATATTGTCCATATTAAAAATAAGACCGAGGTTGGAAAATTTTATAATGTTTTAATTTCTGAGTCTAATGAATATGAATTAATAGGAGAATTGGTTGATAATAACGAATGCTGAGTCATAAAGATAGGCTCAGGCTGAAAAATGCCTCAGAATTAATTTATAGAGCAAGTCGAAAAGTAAGAATACTTAAACACCTTCAATGGCCAAACTCTGCTCGACATAATTTTTTTAAATCAGGTAACTTACCAAATATTCAATATCCTACCTTTGATTTCCTACCAGTACGTAAAATGTTAAATAGCGCTAGAAGTATTATAGGCGATACTCCATATGATGATTGGTTAAAAACAAAACTAAGAGATGTAGAATTAGGAATACAATTGTTAAGTAAGTCAGGTGAGAAAGAATTTTTTAATATTTCTTCTAATATCTATGGTGTTCCTAAAGGAAAATTAAGAGATGGGAAAACAACACCATTAGACCTTGCTAATAGGTTTACTGAGGTAATTAAACAGTATGATAATAAATCAATAATTAAAGTTAAGGACACCATCGGAGTAAATGATATGCGTTCTATAATGGAAGAAAGAGTGAAAATTATTTTTGGAGATGCAAGTCCGGAAATTTTAATTGTTGAAAATATTTCTGCCAAAGCTACCGCAAGCTCTAAAAGAATAAGATTAAGAAAAAGTGCTAGTTTTACCAATAAAGACATTGACCAGCTCATTAATCATGAAGCACTAGTGCATGTTATGACATCATTAAATGGTAAAAGTCAAGATAAGATAAAAATTTTAGGTGCAAATAATGGTGCAGTTACAAAAACACAAGAAGGTTTAGCTGTTTTTTCGGAGTTTATTACAGGTTGTATCGATATTAATCGTATGAATCGTATTTCAGACCGCGTGGTAGCCATTCAGATGGCCATTGATGGAGCAAATTTTATAGATGTGTATAGATTTTTTAAAGATAAGACAAAATTAAAAACTGATGCATTTGAAAATACACGCAGGGTTTTTAGAGGTGGTTTAATAACGGGAGGGGCTCCCTTTACCAAAGATATAGTATATCTTGATGGGATGATAAGGGTTCATAACCTAATTAGGTCTTTAGTTATCAGAGGGAAAATAGATGCTTTAGAGATATTATTTTCCGGTAAACTAGATATAGATGATATACCGATTTTATTAAAAATGAAAAAAGACGGACTAATTAATAAGCCCAATTATCTTCCTTATTGGTTAAAAGATATTGATTTTCTAGTTAGCTATTTTTCATTTTCCGGATTTATTAGTTCAATGGATTATGAACCAACTGAGAAATATTATGAACAATTATTTTAAATACATGAATTTTTTCTTTCAAACGATATGATAAGATATAATGAAAGGAACAAAATATGATTTATTGTGTTATATTTAATAAAGAAATCTTGTTATTATTAACATTTTATTGAGGGCAGTATGTACAAAAATATTTTTCTTCCTATTTTTACACTTATCATAATTTTTGGTTGCGCAGGATCTAAAAACAAGCCACTTACAAATAAAGACCTACCTGATTGGTATTTAAATCCCCCCAAATTCAAAGACAAGTTTATAGGTGTAGGTGATGCTCTTAGACCTCAATTTAACCTTTCAAAGCAAGTAGCGACAGAGCGTGCTAGGGTTGAGATAGCAAGGGCGGTAGAAACTACTGTTAATTCAGCATTGAATGATCATATGCAGGCATCTGGAATGGGAGCAGAAGTTGGAGCAACAGAGTTTACTGAATCAGTATCAAAATCTCTTGTTAATACTACTTTAAGAGGTTGTACCATTGAAAAGACTGAGGTCTTTAAAGATAGAGTATTTGTGATGGTAGTATATGATGCTATCAAAGCTCGTGAAGAGCTGAAGGCTGCAACTCGATTAGAAGCTAAAAAAGAAGAAACACTTTATAATGAATTTAAGGCTCGCCAAGCATTTGATTTATTAGATAGGGCCATCGATCGAATCGAAGGGACATCAAGTGTTGCTGGACCTGAATAGACTATTTAGATAAGAGATTTAATTATTTTAAGCATTTTCTGATACTCTAGCTCTTCAAAGAGTCTAGTCAAAAATATAATTTCCCCGTTTTGATCAATCACAATATTCCTTGTAACACCTGAATTTTTATCTGCAAATAGTCCAAAAATTTCAGCTCCAGGATCTAGAGCAAGAGGGTAAGTTGTACCTATTTCTTTTTGAAATTTGAGGACTGTTTCTAATGGCTCATCTCTATCAATCCCTATGAGCACTACATTTTTATCTTTGTATTTTTGCCATACATCTTTCTCAAGATGAGGCATTTCTAATCTGCATACTGAGCACCAGCTTGCAGTGAATTGAAGAACTACAACCTTGCCACGTAAATCGGATAGCATTTCTTTTTTACCAGTTGTATGCACTATCTCAAAGTCGGGTGCCATCTCTCCAACGCTAACAATATAGCCTTTCTCATCAGCTCCTCTTTTATTAACCATCTCAATAAAGGGAGCACTACCTTCCCTTAAAATTCTTTTTTGAGTATTAAAATCAACATCATATAAACCAAATTTCATATCGTATCCTTCAGCCCACTCAAAATTATCCATAAGGCTCCAATAGAAATAGCCACGAATGTCTAGTCGATCTTTAAGTGCTCTATTTAAAGCATATAAATATCGTTTGATGAATGTAGGGCGAATACGGTCGTCCCTATCTGCGAGTCCATTTTCAGTTACATAGATAGGTACATCTAACTCACTGATAGTATGCAACGCTCTATAAAAACCTTCAGGATGCATTGCATAATCCATATCAGTTTGAATATCTTGTTCACGTTTTTTAAAGATGAAGGGCTCATTGGGGTTCAAACGTCCTTCTACATACATTATGGAATAATAGTTCAGTCCAATGAAATCAAGTGTTCCAACAGCTTTATTGTTTTTCATCTTATTATTTACCATCCCAGGCATATAAAATGTAGACTCTCCTTTTTTCAGGAATTTTAGAGTAGCGTTTGTATATACATCATTTAATATTTTACTAAAGAACCAGTCCAGTAAGCTCCATCTATTATATGGGTCAAATTGAAAAATATTTTTTACTAATCCAATTTCTATATTATCAGTTTCCGAGATTGATTTTAGAAGGTGATATGTTTCTACATGTGCATTAAGAATATTTTCTAAAACTTTTCCCGCAAGGGGGGGATTCTTTTTTCCTGGAGGGAAGATACCGTTAAAATAACCTTGCGCAACAAATACAGATGGCTCATTGAATGTACACCATATAGGGACAAGGTCCTGCAGATAGTTAAATACAATCTTAGAAAATTCAATAAAATGTTTGGTGTTTTCAGCATTCTCGAATGCACCAAGTTCTTCGAACCATATAGGATGTGTGAAGTGGTGAAGGGTTACCACTGGGGTAATGTTTTCTTTAATCAGGGCTTTACAGAGTTCTCGGTAATGCGAAAGAGCATTTTGGTTAAAAACATCATTCTCAGGTTCTATTTTTGACCACTCAACAGAGAATCTATAGTGGTCAACACCGAGCTCTTTCATTAGCTTGATATCCTCTGGGTATCGATTCCAATGGTCTGCTGCTATTCCCGATTTATCATTATTATGAATGCGCGGATTATTATTCTCATCAACAGAATGTTCCCATTGATACCAGTTGTTATTGGTATTATTCCCTTCAACTTGGTGAGCAGCTGTCGCTGTACCCCATGCAAAGGAGGATGGGAAGTGAATATCGGATGTGTTTATTAATTCCCAGTCCCATTCAATTAAAGGGTGTTTATAATTGAGGTATGTAATGACAACACCCCATAAGGAAGTGATACCAAAAATAATAATAAGCAGTTGAAAAAATTTAATTTTCAGTTTTAAATCCTTGCTCTATCATCCATTTATCATTTGGGAATTTTGTCATGTAGTTACGGATTCCATCAGGAAGAATCACTAAACAGTTCATTCCTTTGTTAAGTTGCCCTGCGCTTTTTAGTGCAGCAACCATTGCTGATCCAGATGAGCCACCAATTAATAAGCCTTCTTCTTTGATTAATTTTCTTGCCATAATAAATGATTCTTCATCGTCCGTCTTGATATATTTGTCTACTATGCTATTATCTAATACATTTGGGAAAAAATCATAACCAATACCTTCAACCAAATATGGCGTAACATCGGTACCACCACCTAATATTGAGCCTATAGGGTCTGCACCAATAATTATTATATCAGGAATCTCTTCTTTGAGTCTTTTTGCAACTCCTGTAATCGTACCTCCAGTGCCAACTCCCATTACAACCATATGGATATTTTCTCCAAAATCATCTAAAATTTCTTGCGCAGTAGTTTCATAGTGAGCATTGGGATTAGATGGATTATCGTATTGGTCTAGGATATGTGAATTGGGAATTTCTTTTTGGAGTTTTTTTGCGACTCCTATATGACTATTAGGATCATCAAAAGCTGCTTCTGTTGGAGTTCTTATAATTTTTGCACCTAGAGATTCAAGAGCGATTTGTTTTTCCTTACTCATTTTTTCAGGCAAAGTTATGATGCATCTATACCCTTTTACAGATGCAGCTAATGCAATCCCTTGACCGGTATTACCAGAGGTAGGCTCAATAAGAGTATCTCCAGGTTTAATTCTTCCTGATTTTTCAGCATCTTCCACCATCCTCCATCCAATACGATCTTTAATGGAACCACCAGGATTTAGATATTCACATTTAGCAAAAAACTTACAATCAAACTCGTTACCAATTTGATTGATTTTTACAACAGGTGTTTTACCTATGGTCGTTAATATATTGTCATGAATCATATAGAATTTTACAAAAAAATATATTTTTGAATTATTTCCTTTGAATAAATTACAGGAGTTATTTCAATCTTAACACGGAAAAATCATTGATAAATGATTCAAAAAAACTTGTTGGTCCTTTTTTAATTGATTTGAAAAATCGATTCAGAGCAATTGCTGGAGAAGATAGGCTAATTGATAAAGATGAATTCAGAAAAGGATTAGATATAGTAAATGAAGATATATCTGATAGGTTATTTGAACTTTTTGATAAAGATTCTAATGGAAATATTGATTATGATGAATTTATGGATACTATTGAGTCAATGATTCAAGGTTCGGAAAAGGACAAAATTCAATTTGCCTTTAAGTTGCATGATCTTGATAATAGTGGTTATATAGATCGTAAAGAGCTGAAAATATTAATCCAGCAGAGTTTCTATGAGAACAATCTTGACTACGATGAATTCCAATTGGATTTATTAGTCGATGATTTTTTTAAAAAAGCTGATAAAGATAATAGTGGGACAATAGATTTTAATGAATTTTTAGCGATTGCGAAGGACTATCCCGATTTTATTGAGGGATTTGCTGTTAATCCACTACATTGGTTAATACCTGATAGGAATCATGATGGTTATTTAGATAATCAAAAAAGAAATGATAGTGATAAAATATTTTCTTCTAAGATTCAGGTTCAGGATATAGGGGTATTGCAATGGTTTTTGATTCCTAGATTAATTTTTTTATACAATGTTTTGATTAATAGAAAGAAAAATAGAACATTTGTTGATTTGCAATCGTTAACACTGCTTCCTTCAAAAGTAATTGAATTAACTATATCTTCTCCAGAAGATTTGCAATTTAAACCTGGCGATTATCTTTATATCAATTTTAGAGAGTTGTCTCGGCTTGAGTGGTATCCTTTTAATATAATCCGTCATACTGATGATAATGATTTAGTTTTGCATGTTAAATCAAATAATTTTTGGACAAATAAGCTTTACAATGCTGCTGTTGAATTTATAGGAAAAGATACTACACTAAATTGGAAAATAAGGATTGATGGACCTTATGGGTCATCTAGCCATAATATTTTAAAAACAGACCATGCTGTACTCATAGCTGCTGGTTATGGAATTTCTCGAATTGCGCCAATTCTTCAAGATATTATGTTAAAATTAAAAAAAAAACCTGAGGACATTTCTATAAGTAGGGTAGACCTATATTGGTTAATCGAAGATGATTCCTATTTCGAGTGGTTTACTATGATGTTACATAAACTCAATGAAGATTATAATATGGAGTTTTTTAATTATCACATTTTTTTCTTGGATAAGTTTCCGGATGATATAAATAAGAAAATGATGTATATAACTACGGATGTATCAAAAAATAAGACTGAAACTAAATTGGTAAATAATCTATGGTCTGTTTCAAGATTTGGAATTCCTAAATGGGATAAGGAATTAACTGAATTAAATGAAATATTTAAAGACAAGCAACCTGTAGTATTTTATAGTGGACCATCAAAATTGATAAAATCTATTAAGAAGCAATGTAGTGTTTTAGGGATAGATTTTAAAAAAGGTTATTTTTAATTAAAGTGTTTTATTATATGCTAATTCAAAGTAGAGGGTAGGATATATTTATCCTACACCTCTACTAATGATTTCTGTATTAATTGATATTAATTATTTTTTCTTTTTTTACCTTTTCTTTAAGCTTAGGTAAGTTAATGATTAAAATTCCATTTTCAACCATTGCAGAAATTTTATTTTGGTTAATATCAATAGGAAGGTTAAAAGACCGTTTAAAAGATCCAGTGCGTCTTTCACGATAATGATAGTGCTCCGTACCAGCATCGGGTTTTGATAATTTCCCAGATATTGATAATGTTCTTTCCATTAAAGTAACACTTAAGTTAGATTTTTTAAATCCTGGTATATCAACAAAAATATTGAAACAATCACCAGTTTCTTTAATGTCAACAAAAGGTAATTCTTCTTGATTATTTCTAAATTGATAGTTTAATTCGTTTTTTAGAATAGAATGTATCATATTATCCATATTATTCACAAAACTCAGTGGTTGTGGTTTCCATTTAATTAAAGTCATATAAAACTCCTTTTACTAATTGTTCATTATGAATGTGCCAATTACTGTGCCAATAATTACAGATTGCCAAATGCTAAAAATAATACGCCTAAATGGCATAATATGCCATTAAAAATGATTTATTAGCGGTCGTTATGGCATATAAATAAGGTTTTACAGTCTAAAGATGCTATAAAATTTTAAAATATGTTCCATTGAATCATTATGGCATAAGGATTTAATTTATAGTCAATTTTATACTATATAAATGCTCACCTTTTAAAAAAAAGAGAGGAATGATGAAGTTAAATGTAGATCTAAAAGAATTACTTGGCGCTATAGATGTTCCAGCTAGTTGGGTTGGGCTTCGTGAGGTTTATGAAGCGCAAATACCTAGGATGATACGCGATGGTGTACCTGTTGCAAATTCTAAGAATTTTACTCACGGGATTATGGTGGAGGTTTTAGTCGATGGCCAATTTGGATATTATGGTACACCTGTAATGACTAAGCAAGGTGTATCAAATGCTGCAAAAGAAGCATTTAAACAGGCTAAAATAGCATCAAAAAATTCTCTTTTTAGTTTTGATGAAAATGCAAGACCACCATTCCAAGGGCAATATGCATCACCTTTCAAAAAAGATTCGAACTCTTTATCTGCAGGTAGTATAAATCAATTATTACTAGAGGCATACAATCAGCTTAAAGTTTCTGATAAAATAGTAAGTGCATCCTCATTCTGCCAATTGGTCGAATCAACATTCAACTTTGTAAGTTCAAATGGAAGTGACATTAGTCAAGATTTCCTGATGCTTGAGTTTGACCTTAGTGCTACGGCTGTAGATGGCTCTAATCAGCAAACAAGGACATTTGGTGGGATGCGTGGTACATGCAGGCAAATGGGTCTTGAATATTTTGACAAATATGAGATTATGGCGAATGCAAATAGAATAGGAGAGCAGGCCATAGAGCTTTTGTACGCAGAGGATTGTCCAAGTGGTGAGATGGATGTCGTGATTGCGCCAGATCAGATGATGCTACAGATTCATGAGAGCATAGGGCATGCATTAGAGGTTGATAGGATATTAGGAGATGAGAGAAATTATGCAGGATGGAGTTTTGTAAAAGTTGAGGACTTTGGAAACCTTCAATATGGTTCTAAACTTATGAACATAACGTTTGACCCTACGTTAGAATCTGAATTTGCATCCTATGCATTTGATGATGGAGGATTAAAAGCAACAAAGGAATATCTAATAAAAGAGGGGCTACTAGTGAGGGGCCTTGGTAGCAAAGAGAGCCAAATTCGCTCAGGGCTTGATGGCGTTGCGAATTTCCGATCTAGTGGATGGAATAGGGCACCGATAGATAGAATGGCTAATATAAATCTAGAGCCTGGAGAATCTAGTTTTAATGAATTGATTGGTCAAGTGGAGAATGGTATTTACTTGGAGAGTAATAAATCCTGGTCAATTGATGACTATCGAAATAAATTTCAGTTTGGATGTGAATATGGTAAAATTATTGAGAATGGTGAACTAACAAAAACAGTGAAAAACCCAAACTATCGTGGAATATCAACTCCTTTTTGGAATAGTCTTAAAGGTGTTGGGAACCGAGAAACGTATGGTATATATGGAACACCAAATTGTGGAAAGGGTGAGCCCAATCAAGTAATCCGCGTAGGCCATGCTTCGCCAGCCTGTTTGTTTGATAATGTCCAAGTCTTTGGAGGAGTATAAAATGGAAAGGACCTTTAATAAATTATGTGAATCACTTTTCTCTAAGTTAGATGAAGGAGAGAATCTGGTTTTATCTCTAAATGGAGAAAACAGTCAGTTTGTTCGTTTTAATAATGCATCTATTCGTCAAACGGGTCTAGTTGACGATGCAGACCTTGGTCTAAAATTTATTTCAAATGGTAGTACTTGTAATGGAGGGTTTACAATATCTGGAGACAGTGATATTGATTTGAAAAGAGGTCTGGATGAAATTAATAGGATGCGCGTAGAGTCAAAAGAGATACCAGAAGATCCATACCTTGTGCTTCCAACTGATACAGGGTCCAGTCATGATAAAAAAAGCGCAAAAGGATTAGCGTTCGATAACGCTGTTGATGCAATAATACCTGCCATGCAAGGAACCGATTTTGTGGGTATATTAGCAAACGGTAAGATTTATCGGGGAAGCGCAAATAATCTTGGACAAAGGCATTGGTTTGAGACAGAATCATTCTGCCTAGATTATTCATTGGTAACTCCTGAACATCAGATGGTAAAGGGTTGTTATGCTGGTGCTGATTGGAATCAAAATGAGTATGAGCATTATGTCGACAAAAGCAGAAATAAACTTATCTTGATGGAGAGGAAACCGATAAAGATAGATACAGGTGAATATCGAACCTGGTTTGAGGCAGCAGCGGTTGCAGACTTTCTAGGCATGTTTTCATGGAATGGAATAAGCGAGGCATCCCTAAGGCAGGGTTGTAGTGGCTTTGGTAGAATGCGAAATGAAGATATAAGATTATCCTCTAAATTTTCGATGGTTGAGGATTTCTCACCAGGGTTTTGTCCAAAATTCAATTCAAATGGCGAGGTCTCTCCAGATTCTATTTCACTTATTGAAAATGGAATGCTTAAGAACACATTGGTCAGTTCAAGGTCTGCTAAAGAATATGGAGTAGAATCAAATTTTGCTGAAGGAGGCGAATATCTCCGGTCTCCTAAAATGGAACCTGGAGACCTCAAACAAGAGAATGTAATTAAAGAGCTAAATAAGGGACTATATTTATCCAATATACACTATCTTAACTGGAGTGACAATGCAGGAGGAAGAATAACAGGATTGACTAGATATGCATGTTTTTGGGTAGAAGATGGCGAAATAGTTGCACCAATAGAAACCATGAGGTTTGATGATTCATTTTATCGGTTTTTTGGAGAAAAATTATTAGAGGTAGAAGATGAACTTACTATAGTCCCTGAAGTATCCACTTATGGTCAACGATCTCTTGGGTCGACAACTTGTCCAGGTATTTTGGTAGATGCCTTTGCATTGACTCTTTAAATCAATGGATATGACCGGCATTATTCTATTTTTAGTTGGGTTCTTATTTGGTGGAGGATTTAGTTGGATTATCCGAAAAAAAAGTATGGAATCACTTAAAAATAATCAAGATGATTTGAAGCAGGAATTTAAAAATATTTCAAATAAAGTATTTCTAGATAATCAGAATCAATTTCTTAGTTTGGCTGAAACAAAATTTGAACAATTAAATAAAAATTCTGCCAAAGAATTGGATGGTAAAAAACAGCTTATTGATTCTACTTTAAAAGAGATGAAAGATAATCTAGAGCATTTGTCTAAAAATACAATTGCATTGGAAGGGCAAATGAAAGAATCAAAGGAAAGTGTTGGAAAACTAACTGATACGACATCTCAACTACGTCAGATTTTATCTAGTTCACAAGCACGAGGTCAATGGGGTGAGCGTATGGTAAAAGACATTTTAGATTTTATTGGATTAGTTGAAGGCATTAATTATACCCAACAGGAACAAATTCCAGACGGAAGAAATCGACCAGACTTTACGTTTCTATTGCCGGATGAAAAAGCTATCAATATGGATGTAAAATTTCCTTTAACTCATTATGAAAATTATATTTCGGCTGAAAGTAATCAAGAAGAGGAATCTGAAAAAAAAGCATTTTTAACTGATGTAAGAAACCATGTGAATGAAGTTTCAAAGCGAGGGTATATTGATCCAAAAGGGAGTACCGTGGATTATGTATTATTATTTATACCCAATGAAGGAATATATGCATTTTTAAATCAGGAAGACCATACTTTGATAGATTTTTCATTAGAGAAAAAAATTCTTCTCTGTTCGCCAGTCACATTATATGCCATCCTATCATTAATACGTCAGGCAGTCTCTAATTTTGCAATGGAAAAGAAGGCCGGAGAAATGCAGGAACTCGTAGGAGTCTTTAAGAGACAGTGGAATCTTTTTACCGGGAAGGTTGATGCCATAGGAAAGTCTCTTAATGCACTTACAAATCATTATGAAGAACTTAAGGGTCCTAGGTTGCGAGAACTTGAGAAACCAATGGATAAGATATCTGAGCTAGAATTAGGGGAAAAAAAACAGGAAGAAATAATTACATGAGAACAATCATTTTCTTTTCAATTATGATTAATCTAATACTAGTAAGTTGTGTTGATCCACCAGAATACAATGATGGTCTTTTAGAAAATATCCCTGCTATCATAAATGAAGATGATTATTTTTCTATAGGTCTTCTTGGTGACCGATATACTAAATCTGAAGAATGGGAACTATTAATGGAATTTTCTAGTGATATACCTGTTTGGTATACTATTAAGAGTATGGATTTAAATATTACTTCTTCAGATTCAAATTTTCTTTATTTATTAAATGCTGAGGGTATTCTAATTAGAAATTTTGATTTCAGTAAGGGGGAGAAAAATCATATTTTTCAGTTTACATCAATTGATAGTATACCAAAAAAAGTACTACTGCAGTCAAATAACTTTACTGGTCGAATTGAATATAGGATTATTCAACCTAGCTCTTCTTTTTAAATAAAATTCAGAATCTGGCTATTGCTCCCAAGCTGGGCATGCGAGATTCTTATAATCGCACCAATCACAATGTTTACCAGTTTTGGCATTGAATTCTTTTCTTCGTATTCCTGCAGCTACTTCAATAATCTTTTCTTTTGTCTCACCAATTTGATCTGTTTTGAATGAATGAATCCGTATTGGTTTATTTTCTTCTCTTAAAAAATATAGCGATGCTGAGATAGGTAATCCTCCAATCTCCTGATCTTCAAGTTGTTCAAGGTACATACAATAAATTGCCAACTGGAGGCTTGATTTTGCAGATGAAGGTGTCTTGCTCGTTTTATAGTCTAATATAGTTATACCCTCTGGTGTATTATCAATTCTATCAATTGCACCTCTAATTGTGATTGGGCCAATATCAAAAGCAAATTTTTCTTCCATTCTGATTACATTTGGAGGATTTGCTGATGCGAGTTTCTGATAGCGTTCTAAAATATCTCTTCCTTGTTCTTTGAACTTTTTTTCTCTAACGGCATAATCAAATTCTCCTTTTTTCCACTCTTCTTCCAACAGACGTAATATCCTTTCTTTACTAAGCTCTTTATCGGATTCGTGAAATCTTTGAAGGATAGCATGTATGATATTACCGAATACTAGTTCTGGTTTTTTTGCGGTTTGTGGGATGCCATCGATTCGTCCTAATCTGAATTTCAATGGGCAATTTTCATATGTGTCGATTGCACTAGCGGAAAGATTGATTCTTTCCGCTACTGGTGGCTCAAAATCTTGCTGAAGGTCGACTTTTAATTCTTTTTCCCAGTCTGATTCTCCTAATGGGACAATATGTCCTCGCTCATGCTCATGAATAGCTTTTAAAGCGAGACCATATTCTTTAACTTTATCATATGACTCTCTAGATAGCGCCTTTTGAATATATTGTTCATATTTTATTTTTAATTTAGAATGTGTTCTGAGATTGGTTTTGGATTTGATCATGGTCTGATTCTCCATTAGTGTATCTGATAGTTCTTTGACAAACAGGGACGTTGCTTTTTCAGGAGCCAACAGGTAAAGTTTTTTCTTTGCTCGAGTGACCGCTACATAAAATAGGCGTCGTTCTTCATTAATATGGTGCTCCTTTTGTGTGATGTCTATGTCTTGTACATATTGTAGCCAATTGTCAGGTGGACGATTTATGCGTTTACTTGTCCGAAAATTCAAAGGGAAACTGGCAGATCTAAGAAAAGGTATGAACACAATAGGGAACTCAGCTCCCTTAACACTGTGTACGGTATTTACTATTACACCATCCTGTGGTCTATAGGATTCTGGTTTAATATGTGGTAGCCCTCCAGAACGCATAATAGCTTCAAGATAAATATTAAAGGCGATGATACTATGATTATTCTTATTTCTACGAGTAAAATCCTGTGCCCTTTTTAGTAGATTACCAATGTTGAGTAGGGTGTAGTGATCATCCATACTATATTTTTTTGCAGAAGCTCTTAATACCCCAAGCTGTTCAGTTATCTCCCAAACCATTTCTCCGGCAGATCGTTTTTGAATGTTCGACCTTAGTCTATCAATTGAATTGATGATATTATCAATACTGGGATATCTTTCCCTAAGGTAATTATCATTCTTGAATTGATCTAATCGTGGGTTAGTATCATGTCTATTAGATTCTGAAAAAATCATATGGGCTATCTTATACCCACATTTATTGACGATAAGACGAAAAAGCGCTGAATCTTGGAATGTTCCGCCAGATACTAATTGGCACCATGCGACTATATCCTTGACGCCAGAGCAATTGAATAACCCCATATATTGAGGTTGCACAGGGATATGGGCATTGTATAAAGCATCAACTACACTATTTGCCTGACCACGTGTTCGGCATAATATTGCAATGTCATTATAGGGGATTTTTCTATCTTTGTGATGATATATTTTTCTTACCAAAAATTCTATTTGTTCTTCTTTGGTACCCCAAAACCGAATGGGTTTTTCGTTAGGAATATCTAATCCTGAAAAAAGAGTTTTTTCAATACGACTATCATTATTGGAAATACTCGCGTTAGCAAGATCTAATATCGGTTGTGATGATCGATAATTTTTTTCAAGAGCAACTGATTTGAAATTTTTATGATTATTATAGCGATTCTTGAATTCTTTTATATTAAATGAGTTAGCTCCTCTAAAACTATAGATAACTTGATCATCATCTCCCACTACAGTAATGAATTTTCTAGCACCAGCGATAAGGGCAATTATCTTATTTAATGCAAAATTATTATCTTGAAATTCATCCACAATAATATGACGATATTGGTCTTGGATATTTTTAAGTAACTTGGAGTCCGTTGACAACATGGTATAGGCAGAAAGAATCATATCTCCATAGTCTACCACATTGATTTCTTTCTTCCATGATTGGAATAGTGGAAAGATTCTTTTTAAATCCATAATCTGGTTAGCTATCTCCTGAGTGATTGGACCTTCTTTTGATGGCATGGGTACGTCCATTGTCACTGGGTCAATAAGTTCATCTCTTGTTCGATTAAAAAATGGAATAAAGCTTTCGATAATAGCTCTCTGAGGATCAAGAGGAAATTCGTCCGATGCAAAAGGCTCTAACTGGTCAAACCTCTCAAGGAACATATGAATGGCCTCGCTTTGGTCTAATAATTGAGGTGGAGAATTATCATATTCCTTCACAATTTTGAAACAGAGCGAGTGGAAGGTGCTCACAGTAATACTATAGACCTTAGGTCCAAGATGCTCTATGATTCTATTTTTTAATTCTTTTGCAGCTTTCTCTGTATATGTAATGGCCAATATGTGTTTTGGGTCTATCTTGTAGTGCTCTATAAGGTACACTATCCTATTCTCAAGGGTAAAGGTTTTCCCTGTACCTGCACCTGCTAGAATCATGAGAGGAGAGGGTGGATGCTCAATGGCAGATCGTTGTTTTCTATTGGGCGAAAGTGTTTTATTTTGAATTGCCATAAAGTTGTTAGATAGGTTAATTAGATTAACAAAAGAAAGCAATATTTGTATTTTAACAAATTGGGAATAATTTGAAAAAAAATTTAACTTTTTATCATTTGATGTGTCGTATTGTTTGAAATGATATGCAAAACGATCATGAACTCATTAAAAAATATCAGAATGGTGACCAAAAAGCCTTTGAAACTATTGTCAAGAGGCATCTATCAAATACCATTGGATTTTTTTTCACAATCACAGATGATAGAATGGTTGCAGAGGACCTTGCTCAGGATGTCTTTTTTAAATTATTTAAAAATCTCAAAAAATTTCGTTTTGATGCATCTTTTACAACATTTTTATATAAAGTTAATCTCAATACTGCAAACAGTTGGCTTACTAGGAATAAGTGGAAGAATGTCTTGCATCTTGATCAGACTTATGAAAAAGGAGAGAGAGATACTGAAATTGAGGATGAATGGAATCGTAAGGAATTGTGGGATTCTGTCGCTAAACTGCCAAAGAAACAACGTAGTGTGGTAATCATGCGTATTGCCCAGGAACTACCATACAAGGAAATATCATTGATGACAGGAATGTCAGAGGGAGCGGCAAAGGTTAATTATCATCATGCATTAAATAAATTAAAAAAATGGATCCAGCATGATTAATATTGAAAAACAATTACGTGATACTCGTACTGGCGATATGTATCATATAAATGAAGATGAATTTTTGGCCAGTTTACATAGTAAAGTGTCTGAATCAAAAGATAACCGCCGAACGATTATAACATCCTTATGTATGTTAATGGTCGTTAGTCTAATGACGATTACCCAATTTGGTGCTCCTGATTCTAAAATCAATAATTATTTTGTGGATAGTGCAGATAATTTTTTAGAGACTGACTTTTGGAATATAAAGAGTGACTCTCTTGATTATAATCAAGATTATTACAATAATATGGTATATTTTTTTTTAGACGAAGGATATGTCTGGGAAACTATTGAATTATTAGACCAATTTAAATTAAATGAGGAAGAATTGTGATGAAATATATACTTTTTTTTAGTTTTTTAACTTTGGGAATAGCCCAAAATTATGATTGGGATGATGAAAAAGATAGGAATCGTAGGGATCCAAAGAAAATAGAAAATATGATTGTTTGGCGTCTTACTGATGATTTAGATCTTTCAACAGATCAAGCTGAAAATTTTTTCCCAAGATTTAGAGAACATCGGAAGAGTTTAGAGCTAATAGGAAAGCAGGAGAGAGAATTGATTGCAAATATAGACCGAGAGAAACTAAATAAGAGTGATGTGAAAAAAATGATTGAAGAGATTTCCAAATTACGTCAAAAAAGAATCGAGCTAGAATCAGAATTTGTATTAAGCCTGGATGATGTTTTGTCACCTGGCCAGATGATTAGGCTTGGTGTTTTTAAGCAGAAAATGATGATGGAAATGAGAGGAGAGATGAGAGATAGAAAAGGAAAAAAGAAACATCATAATAAAAAAGGTAAGAAGCGTGGACGTCGCGGATTTTAAAAGTAGCAATTAATGAAAATAACAACAGGAATATAACAAATGAAAAAAATGATTATTATAGCATCTTTTTCCATTTTTATTATGAATGGGTGTGTGGATAGTCCATCAGATGGATATGATACAGAATCCATACTTTTGGAACTTCTTGATGGCGATGAGGCTGTAGGTGTCGATGGATTTGATTCTGGTGGAGATATGAATCTCGATTATAATATTGGACTTGAAGCAGAAGGTGTGGCACGTATTTTCAGTGACACAATATCCTTTGGAGAGGGATATAGGATACGATTTGGAAGACAGCTAATCAATCGTGAAAGGACTGTTGAATTTGAAACTGAAGAAGATACTGCCATTGGAGTGGTAACACATATGGTTAATGGTGAATTCATAGCCACTACGATTGATACCAATCAAAATGAGATTGACTCTATTAGTTTTTCTAAAGAATTCACTACAATGCTGAACCGGAAGGTAAGGTTTGTTAAAGTTGATGACCCTGTTAGTCCGGATGGATATAGATGGAAAATTGATGCATTGACCCCTATGGTAGGTGGATCTGGGAATAAGGTTGCATTAGTTAATCTATCATTTTATTTGGTAACAGATTCTTTAAACGTCGGTGAATTACTCTATTCATTTTCTTCAGATGGGTTGGGTGATCTTTATATCGACAGAGAATCTTTGCCGATATTTACTTCATTCAGCAGGGTTGTTGCTTATGCAAATATCACCAATAATGGCCCAGAATACACTACAGATAATACGAGCGTAGGTGAGTGGGTATTCCTGAACTATGGAAGAAATAGTCAACAGAGGGGAAGACGACATCTGAACGATTCAGGTTTATCTTTCGATCAGGTCATCAATGACAATACGCATTCAGGCGGCATTAGGGTTCATGGACCTGGCCCAGGTCAGATAAGAGGTATATTTCGTACTTTTATAGAATCAATAGACCTTGCCACAATATTTGTTTCAGATGGAGGGTATAATACAAGCATATGGTCTATTCCCTACATAGTGGAAAGACCTTAAATTATTTTTTCAATTGATATAAAAACCCCTTTAATATTGTAAGGGGTTTTTTATTTTTTTTCTCCACATACAATTAAGGTAATTTAATAATATATTTAATAGTAAAATAATTCACCTATTGTGAGAATCTATAACTTTAGTGCTGGACCTGCATGTTGGCCTGATACTGTTTTAAAACAGTCCAGGGTTCAATGCCGTAAAAAAATATCGATGCGCCTATTTCTGCAATGCAAAAATATGAAAAATCAATTTCATGATGAATAAATACCAAAAACAGTTCATTGTTGTTGAGGGAATAGTCGTTACTTTGTTGTTGTGGAGATATTATAATAATCAGCTAACTTTCAATAATATTTTGTTATATACTTTTATCTATGTAGCCTGTATGTTTGGTTGGTTTTATTTTAAAGACCAATAATTTTTTTCCTTATGAAAAATAGAATCATACTTTTTATTTTTTTATTTATTTTGTCTTGTTCAAATAAGGATATCCAAAAAAAAATATATTTTAATGGTTCTATTTGGACTGGAGATTCAAATAACCCCGAAGCGACGGCGATTATTGTACTGGGTGAGGTTTTAAGTTTTGTCGGTTCAGATGAACAAGCTTTATCATTGCTAGATGAGAGTACTGTTAAAATTGATCTCAAGGGAAGGTTTGTCACTCCTGGCTTTATTGATAATCATGTACATTTCATTCCAGGAGGAATGCAGCTGGAGCAGGTTGATCTATATGATGTGACTAGTAAGGCAGAATTTCAAAAGCGGATTTATAAGATCGATCAATCATTGCCAAGGGGAAAGTGGATGGTTGGAGGTAATTGGGATCATGAGAAATGGGGTGGAAATTATCCAGATAAATCCTGGATTGATGATATTGTAGATGATAGGCCTGTCCTCCTGGATCGACTGGATGGACACATGGCTCTTGCTAATAGCATTGCTCTTGGTCTTGGTAATATCACAGAAAAATCAAACGATCCTATTGGAGGGATAATACAGAAAAACGATAAAGGTAATCCTACTGGAATATTAAAAGATAATGCGATTGATATTTGCCGTGCAATGATTCCAAATGATACACAAGAAGAACTTGATCAAGCTCTTCATAGAGCTATGGATCATGCCTTATCCATGGGCGTCACTCAGGTTCATGACATGGGTTCTTTTAGGGATCTCACCACATATAAGCGTGCACTTTCTAATGGAGATCTGAAAATTAGGGTCAAATTATTTACATGGTATACTGATTGGAAAGATATTTTACAATATGTTAAGAAGCATGGGCCAGGAAATGATTGGCTAAAATGGGATGGGGTAAAAGGAATGCTGGATGGATCCTTAGGTTCAAGAACAGCGTGGATGCATAGGCCTTATCTTGTTAATGATAATTCATCTAATAAAGAATTAATTAAGACTGTTGGAATTCTTACCATAGAGGATACGGTTGATTTTAAACAAATGTTGCGAAAGATAGATAATCAAAATATGCAAAATGCAGTTCATGCGATTGGTGATAAGGCAAATGATTGGATATTAGATCAATTCTATAAGATTCGTTTGGAAAATGGAGAGAGAGATAGAAGATTTCGTATTGAGCATGCCCAGCATTTATCATTATCGGCTGTTAATCGATTCTCAAGCGAAAATATTATCCCATCAATGCAGCCGTATCATCTCTATGATGATGCTTCTTGGGCACATAAAAGAATAAGAAAAGATTTGTTGGCTAGGACCTATGTGTTTAGATCTTTAATGGATGGAGGAGCAAATTTGACATTTGGGTCTGATTGGACAGTTGCTCCGTTGAATCCCATAACTGGAATATATGCTTCTGTGACTAGAAGAACTCGTGATGGCAAGAATCCAGACGGATGGTTTCCAGAGCAGAAAATTACTGTGGAAGATGCTCTGAAATGTTATACCATAAACAATGCTTATGCCTCCTTTTGGGAAAAGAAAACGGGGTCTATCTCTGTTGGTAAATATGCAGATTTTGTAGTACACTCAGAAAATCTACTTACGATAGATTCGAATAATTTATTGGATTCTAAGGTGTTGAGAACTGTGGTAGGTGGAAAAGATTATCTTTTTGAACAATGAAAAAATGGAAATCATATTATTCTGGTTTAGCAAATAATTCTTATGATGCAATTGTCATTGGTTCAGGTATCAGTGGTCTTTGTACTGCTGCTTTGCTAGGGCTCCATGGTAAGCGTGTGCTAGTTTTAGAAAAACATTTTAAGATTGGAGGATGGACACATACATTCAAGAGAAAGAATTATGAGTGGGATGTTGGTATCCATTATATTGGACAAGTAAATAGACCAAATTCACCTATAAGAAAATTATTTGATCTTATATCGGACGGTAAACTAAAGTGGTCTATGATGGATGATAATTATGATAAGATTATTTTCCCAGACAGGTCATATGATTTTTTTGCACCAAGAGAAAAATTCATAGATGATATGTTATCTTATTTTCCTAAAGAAGAAGATGCAATAATCACTTATATGAATTTATTAGACGAGATTGCAAAAAGTAGTAGGTTGTATTTTAAGCAAAAATCATTTTCTGGAATTTTAGATACCATATCGTACCCTTTCATGACAAAAGGTTTTTTTAAATATTCAGATAAGACAACTTATGATGTACTATCAAACCTAACTCAAAATAAGAAGCTAATTGGTGTTTTAACTGGTCAGTGGGGTGATTATGGTTTACCTCCAAAATCCAGTAGTTTTGCAATGCATGCTTTTGTAGCAAGGCACTATCTCCATGGCGGTAATTATCCAACAGGCTCATCTCGAAGAATAGCAGAGACGATATCAGAACTTATTGAAAAAAATGGCGGGACTTTAGTTGTTAACGCTGGAGTAAAATGTATAAAAATTCATAATGGGAAATCTGTAGGTGTTGAAATGGATAATGGTGATACCATAGAAGCTAAAGATACTATTAGTAGCATAGGGGTTGTTAACACATTGAATAAATTATTATCAGATGATAGTGTTAATAAAGCTAAGCATGATGATTGCTTAAAAACTATTCAATCTACTGAAAGTTATGTTTGTCTTCACTTAGGACTAAAAAACTCCATAAAAAACTTAGGGATTAAAAATACAAATCTATGGATTTATCAAGGCTATGACCACGATACATTAGTGCAGAATTATATTGATAATCCAAAGTCTGATTTCCCAATTGTTTATGTTTCATTCCCATCAGAAAAAGATGATGAGTGGACTAAAAATAATCCAGATCAAAGTACAGTAGAGGCGATAACATTAAGTCGATGGGATTGGTATAAAAGTTGGGAACATATGAAATGGAAAAAAAGAGGAATGGAATATGAAAATCATAAATTAGAATTATCAGAAAGAATATTGAAAGTGGTAAAAGAACAAGTTAAGGGTATTGAAGGGTATATTGATTATCAAGAATTATCCACACCTTTGACTGTAAGAGACCTTGCAAACTACCAAAGAGGTGAGATGTATGGTATTAATCATTCACCAGAACGATTTAGACAGCGTTGGTTGCGTCCTAAAACGATGGTAAATAATTTATATTACACTGGCCAAGATATAACAACTGTTGGAGTTTCTAGTGCACTTTTTTCTGGATTATTAACTGCTTCTTCTATACTTAGAAAAGATGTTTCTAAAATGCTGATGAAATAATATCGATTAGGATTTGATATGAAAATTTCTTTATTCAACTTGATAAAGATTTCAATATTTGTTATTCATTCCTATCAATTAAATGCTAAAACAAAGCCTGTCCAGGGAATAATCATTAGTGATTCCGGCGTATATCTTTCTGCGGTGAAAATCACCTCTTTTCCATCAGCCAACAATACTTTATCTGATACAAATGGTTTTTTCTATCTTGATGTTCCTATTGAAGACCGAAGTCTTATTTTTAATATAGATGGTTATAATTTAGACACTCTCGATGTCATTCTATTTAGAAATGAAACAGTAGTAGAAATGATTAAAATAGTTGAAGTTGATTATTTGGATTCTGTTGATACATCAGTAAAACTCCGAATAGATAAAATAATTGGTCGAAATATTTATTATTTTAACAAGGATGATATTGCGAAAAAAGGTGTCAGTCTTTTTGATAGAATTATATTCCAAGAGAATACTATAACCTCATTTGATAAAGTTGATGGTGAAAAAACTTTTACCATAAAGGGAAATAATCATAAAAATTATGATATACTATATGATGATATAAAGATTGATTATTTATCTTATCCATTAGTTGACCTTTCACTATTTGGAGAAGAGGGAGTATCTGAAATCATTATAACAAATGGTGGGTATTGTAAGGAAAAAGTATCGTTAGGTACAATAAATTATATACCGAAAATTAATTATAACAATCAGTTATCATTTAGCCAAGTAAGTGATACCGAAAATGAAAATAGCATGAGCTCATATGCATCTGCTGGTATTGATATAGCTACGATTAATGGAGGCTTTAGTAAAAGAGAGGGTTTTGTACCTCATAGCGATACAACAGATTCGGAAGTAATAACAAGAACCAGTAGTTACTTTTCAAATATTGGACTCACAAATAAAACTAATTTTGAGTTAATTGCCGCTGGTTCCCAAAATAAAAATGAATTTTACAATATTGTATCAAATGATTCATTAGAACTAAAAACAAATCATTATATAACTAGAATCGAACAATGGCATCCATTTACAGGAAGAATTAGTATCTATGGACTATATCAAGAAAGATTAGGATTGAATTATAATAGTTTTGATACTCTTTTAATCAATGATCGAGCAAATATTTTCGGATTCTTATATGAAAAAGAGTTCAGCAATTATTCTTTTGCTTTTTCTACAATAACAAATATGACTTTTGCAGATTGGGTAATGGAAGGGAAATCTCTTCTAATTGATAGACAAAATTCTATTTTTACAGGATCAACTCAAATTTTGTTCAACAGAGATAAACGTAATATATATCTTAAAAATATAAAAGTTGTATATAGTAAAGAAAGGACAACAGATATTGCTAGTAAAATTTCTAATATTGAATTTGAATCAAATAATTGGGATTACAATAGTTTTTATTTTAGTACAGATATTGGTTTCTCCAAAGGCGAGAAGGATAGGTCAATAAATTTTTCAATAGGGGAAATATATAGTACTCCAAACATGGAGCATACAATAATGGGCAGTGAATATCTCGCACCAATAACAATTAATAAAATAAATAGAATTCGGCCAGAGTATCTATCGGCGATGGAATTTGATTTATTTATAAGAGAGTATATAGAAAAATATCAGTGGTCATATTCATTGAATATATCTGGATTCAATTATAATTATAAAGAAAAAATAAAACATATACAATTATTGGGGAGCAAGACCTCTTTCCCATTTAATCTTGGTAATGCTACAATTTCAGGATTTGATATTCGTTTTAATCTTAATCCTTATATTAATCGATTTACTTTTAGTAGCACAATATCAAAGTATTACTTCAATAATATACTGAAATTTCAATATATCCCAGAGAGCTCAATCAAAAATGAAATAGTATTTAATAATAAAATTGTAAATATTAAATTTATAATATCAAGTTATGGTAAGCGTTCTCGGACATTATTGAATAAAAATAAAGAATTAATTGAATATGATTTTAATCCATTTAATCACTATACTATTCATTTATCAAAATATTTTAATTTTAAAAGATTTGGATTTGCTTTAGGAATTACTGGCGAAAACATAAATGATGAAATTTCAAAGATACGAGGTGTTAGCATAGATGATAGAAAAATCACCTTTGATATCAGTGTCACAGTTCAATAGTAAAGTTATTTATAAGTTAATATTCATATTGTAATTAATAAAATTTTTAATATTTTCATTCCAACACATAAAATACTTGACCTAACTTATATTTGATAAATTATTAACTTTATGGAGTATTGCATATTATGTCTAGTATTGTAAACGAATTTACAGATGAAAATTTTGATAAAGATGTCGCACAATCTGATTTACCAGTTCTAATAGATTTTTGGGCCGTATGGTGTGGGCCATGTAAGGCTATTGCACCGATTATAGATGAAATAGCTAAAGAATTTGAAGGAAAGGTTAAAGTTGGTAAAGTTGATGTTGATAAAAATCAAAATATAGCTATGAAATATGGCGTTAGGAGTATCCCTACGCTCCTTATTATTAAGGGTGGGGAAGTTGTCAATCAAATTGTTGGTGCTGTTCCCAAAGGGAATATTACTGATGCTTTGAATGATGTGATTTAATTAATAGAAAAGAAAAGGAAAATGAAGCGAAAGATTATTATTATTGGTTCAGGTCCTGCGGGACTGACCGCGGCTATTTATGCAGCAAGGGCTAATTTGCAGCCACTTGTATTTGAAGGGTCACAACCTGGAGGTCAGCTTACTATAACTACTGATGTGGAAAATTATCCTGGCTTCCCAGATGGCATTATGGGACCAGCGATGATGGATGAATTTAGAAAGCAAGCACAACGATTTGGTGCTGATTGTTTATTTAAAACGGTTGATAAAATTAATTTTTCTAATTATCCATATTCAGTCTGGGTAGGTAACGAAGAATATTCAACGGAAGTGATTATTGTTTCAACAGGTGCTTCAGCACGATTACTTGGTTTAGAATCAGAATCCAATCTTATGGGGCATGGCGTTTCTGCATGTGCAACATGTGATGGATTTTTTTTCAAAGATAAGAAAGTTCTGGTTGTTGGTGGTGGAGACTCTGCAATGGAGGAAGCAACATTTCTCACAAAATTTGCTTCTGAAGTGATTATCATACATCGAAGAGATGAATTTCGAGCATCAAAGATTATGGTAGATAGAGCAATGTCAAATCCAAAAATATCAGTTGAATACAATACTGCAGTAGATGATATTATTGGTTCACATGAAAATGGTGTACAATCTGTTTTGTTAAAAGATACAAACACAGGGGAAAAGAGGACATTAAACTGTGATGGGATTTTTATGGCAATTGGCCATACGCCAAATACGGAATTATTCCATGGTAATATAGATCTTGATGATGCTGGTTATATCATTACGAAACCGGGGTCAACCTATACTAATCTAGATGGAGTTTTTGCTTGTGGAGATGTGCAAGATACTATTTATAGGCAAGCTGTTACAGCTGCAGGGTCTGGATGTATGGCTGCAATTGATGCTGAAAGATGGTTGGAGCAAAAAGAATAAAATAATTTCTTTCTTTTCATTTTCTTAAAGGACTATAAGTTCTAAAAGGATTGAGAAATGGCAAAATCGAAAAGATTAATTTTTGAAGTCGATAACTTACTTAAAAATTATCGAAATTCTGAAATTTTAAAAATCAAAAAGTTGGAAATTCATCCAGGAACTATTTATGGTATCTTAGGAACTATAGGTAGTGGGAAGTCCACGTTGTTAAATATACTTGCTGGTGTTGATAAAGAATCGTCAGGAACTGTTCTCTATGATAATAAAGCATATGAGACTAATTGGCTTGGTAAAATTCGTCCACATAATGATATTTTCTACACAAGGTACCCTCATTTTAATGGCTTAAAAAGTACTGTAGAGGGATATATAATTGAAAACTTTAGTAAGAAGAAAAACATATTAGAAAATCGTTATTTCAAAGATGGTAGTTATAAATATTTATTGAAACGAAAAATCAAAGAATTGTCTGAGGCAGAGTTGAATTGGTTAGGAATGATCCTTTCGCTTGAGACTGATCCTCGTGTGTTGTTGGTTGATGATTATGGTTTACATTTTAATAATAGTATGGAGAAAGATTTTAGATCAAAGATTATTTCAATGAATCGTACGTTAGGTACAACAATTGTACTGAGCGCTCCTAGCGAAATTTATTTGAAACATTTTGCTTCAGTATTAATATTTTTAGACCATGGTCATATTTGGAAAATTCGTCCAGGAATATCAAAAAATAATAATAAAACTAGGAAAAATAAAAAAGGGTATAATAGTAAACGATTACAAAATAGAAATAAAAATAATAAAAAGTATAAAAAAAATTGAGTTCCAATTATCATAAGCAATATATGTTTAGTATAATAAGTCTCCCCCAAAAACTTTATAAAAATTAATGTGTAAAAAACTAACTAATGTATGTTTCTTTTTTATAATTATTATAAATATAAATGGCCAGCCCTCCTCATTATTCAGACCATTTGATTGGGTACTCTATAAAGGTGCTGGGTCAATCACTTCTATTACAGAAGGTTACACTTTTTCGTATATAGGTACCAATACAGGTGGTATTAAAAGGTTTAACCTATTTGGTAATTATTTTGATGATCCAATAACCACGGCACAAGGTTTGAAAAGCAATAATGTTTCGGCATTACATTTTGATAAAAAAACAGGTTTACTTTGGGTAGCTACAAAAAGATACATTCATTACTCATTTTCAAGAGAGGGTGATTGGTTTCCTATCAAATTAAATAATCTTGGGTTATCAAATAAAGATAAAATCAAACGTATAGGGTCATCAAATCAATATATTTGGCTAGAAGCTCACTCATCATATGTGAAAATGGAACATTCATCAGGAACACTTATTGGGATATATTCCATTCCTGATGAATTGGAAATCCAATGGAGTAGTGGTCACTATCGAGGTGAGCCAGAATTAAAAAAAATACTTTTAAATTATAATATATTAGATGGATGGTCCTTTATTGGAAATGAATTGTTAGATAATCTAGGGAGGCGATCAGATATAACAACTGGTTTTATTGGGAACCATGGGAATGTGATATTTGGATCAAGTGATGGTAAAATATTTCATGGGACAACAACAATGGAGACCTTTTATCCTATACAATCTGATTTAGACAATAATGATGTAACGGCTCTTTTTAATGGTAATGATGAATTGTGGATAGGAAGTAGCGACTATTTTATCTCAAAGGGAATTACCAAATTAAATAAAAAATACAATACATCGATTCATTACACATTTGAAGAAACTATTAATATGAATCCTACATCTATTTATTCATTATTTTCTTTTGGTGATGAATTATGGGCAGGGGGTAATAGTTTGATTTTATACTTTGATAGTAACGGAGAATTTTGGCGCACATTAGGACAAGAAAGTGGCGTTCCTAGCGGTACGATTTTTGATTTATTTGGCGATGAAACTCATGTCTGGATTGGTTCATCAAAGGGTTTAAGTAGAATAGAAAGATCAACATTAAGGGAAGATCAACTTGGCATAGAACAATATTTTTCAAACTTATCAGTTTACGATATTGAATCTATTAATAACAATATTTGGCTTGGGACATCTATGGGATTATTTATTTATTCTAAAAACAATCCTAATATTTTAAGCTATTCCAATATAGGTAGAAAAAATTTTCCTCAAGAACTTCGTCATGTCTCTATTATAAAACAATATGATGATTTAATTTATCTTGTTAGTGAATTTGGAATCATTAGATTTGATATTCAGAGCAAAGAGTGGGATATGATTTTTACTTCAGATATTTACCATGATAAAACAGTCCTCTCAATGGAGGTAAATAAAAAATATTTATTTTTAGGACTAGAAGATGGCCTAGTTCGTATTAATAAAAAAACAGGCTTGATTAGAGACTATAATTATCCATTTATTGGACAGGTTAATGAGGTTGCTTTGGATGAAAAAGATTTATGGCTTGGCACATCAAATGGTCTAGTGAAGTTTAAATGGAAAAGAAACCTGTGAAGAAAATAATAATAGCCTCAAGTATTATGATAATTATTGTTATGCTTTCTCCAAGCATTTTAATAAGTCAGAATGGTAAAAAAAATAAAAAGTCTAAAGGCAATATAGAAAAATTTGTTCTATCTCCTTTTACTGAAGCAATATCTTCAGACTCAGTGAAAATTGTAACCTATATAGAAATACCTTATCGTTCACTGCAATTTATAAAATCTAAAAATTCATTTTATGGTTCTTATCAAGCATCTATTGGAATTAGAAATAAAAAAGGACAAGAATTAGAGCATGTTGCATGGACCGACTCAATCCTCATTAATAATTATACAGATACAAAATCATATATTAAAAATAGAAAACATTTTTGTGTATTTAGAGTTCCAGTAGATGAACAATATGAATTAATTGGTGAATTACAAGATCTTGATACAAGGAAAAAAGGGATTCTAAGTAAGAAGATTAACTTGAAAGGATTTAATAAAAAGCCAGTATTGTTAAAGCCTAATTTCATGCTAGACCTTCCAGGGGATTGGGGATTTGAAAATGGGAAAATTCCCACCAGAGGTTTTAGAGTGCGTGAAATCGGTCTTGGTGTTGAATTAAAAATATCTGGTTTTGTAAATAATGGTGATTATGAGGTAAATATCTTTCTTACGAATATGCAATCATCAGATTCATTAATTCAGAAATTTAATGGCAATGGAGATAAAGGATATTTTAGTAATATGATTTTTATTCCTTCATCAAAATTTAATTCAGTTAAGAATGATTTTAGAATTCAATTAAATCAATCAAAAAAAATGGATGAAGAACAAGTTAGTTTTTCTAAATATAAACCAGGTATATCAAGTTATATATATGATGTCCAACTTGCTTTAAATCAGATGAAATATATTATTACTGACGATGAGCGTAAAAGGTTAAAAAATTTAAAACAAGCTAATCGAGAAAATTTTTTTTACTCGCTATGGAAGGCGAGAGATCCTTCTCCCGATTCTCAACATAATGAATTAATGGAAGAATATTTTAAGCGTATTGATTATGTCAATGAGCATTTTACAGGTTGGGAACCTGGCTGGGAAACTGACCGTGGAATGATTTATATACTTTTCGGACCTCCTGATGATATTCAAAGAACAAACCCCTCTGTAAGAAGTCCATCTACATATCAAATTTGGAATTATTACGTCATCAGTAAGCGATTTGTTTTTAAAGATCAAAATGGTTTTGGCGATTATCAGTTGGAATCTCCATTTCTTGGTGTTGGTTTATGATACCCAAATATTTTTCTTACAGTAGCATACAATCTTTTCTTCAGTGTCCAGCAAAATTTGAATATCGTTTTATAAATAAAATTTATAAAAAAGATGAGGGAATAGAAGCTTTTATGGGTAAAAGGGTACATGAATCTATAGAATATCTATTTAATAAGAAAAAACAAGGGACTTTTCTTTCCTTAGATGAGTTGATTAAATATTATTTTTTACTTTGGGATAAAAACTGGCATTCTAGGATAGCAATAGTAAATAAGAACGTTCTTCCTATTGATCAAAGCAAAAACATATCAATATGGAAAAAATATGCAGCATTTTATTATAGAATAGGAGAAAAATGTCTGACAAGGTTTTATTCTATGAACCAACCATTTGAGCAAAATGTTTATTCTAATGAATATAAGATAGATTTTTTTCTTGATGATAATAAAAACTATAGAATAAAAGGAGTCATAGACAGAGTAGATTTAGATAATATGGGAAACTGGGAAATACATGATTATAAGACTGGTAAGCGCGTTTACACGCAAAAAGATGCGGATAAAGACATTCAACTAGGACTTTATCAAGTTGGTTTAGAAAAAGAAAAAAGATACAATGTTAAATCAATTACTCTTGTTTGGCATTTTTTGCAACAACCAAAAAAAAGAATACTTGTTCAATCAAAACGAAGTAAAGAACAAATAAAACACTTAAAAACAAAAATCATAAATAATATAGATAAAATAATCAATACGATTGAAAAAAAAAATAGATTTCAAGCAAAGAAGACAATGCTTTGTAATTGGTGTTATTATTGGGAAGAATGCCCATCTCAATCAAGTGGTAATCCACATATGAACACCACTTTGAGAAAATAAAATATTATTGTAAAATTTTTTTGAATAGGATATATATTTCAATTTTAAAATTTCTAAGAGTGAAAATCAGTTCATTTATAAAATAAATAATAAGATTAAATAAATGCCAGGTTAAAACTTAGATATTTTTGATGTAAATTCAATAATTACTACTAAACATAATTTTATTAGATAATGAATATGTACTCTTCTTTGTTCCCTAACGTTATAAACTGGATTTCTGGTGATGTTGCTATTGACCTTGGCACTGCAAATACTCTAATATGGCTTAAAGGAAGAGGTATTGTTGTAAATGAGCCCTCCATTGTCACTAGAAATGTTCATAATGATACAATTGTTGCAGTTGGTGATGAAGCGAAAGCTATGCTTGGTAAAACACATAGAGAGCTAGAAACAATAAGACCTTTGCAAGATGGTGTAATCGCAGATTTCGCAATGACAGATGGAATGCTTCAGGGATTTATCAGAAAAATTAATTTAAATCGATTAGCACGCCCTCGAATGGTTATATGTGTTCCCTCTGGTGTTACTGAGGTTGAAAGAAGAGCAGTAAAAGATTCAGGAGAAAGAGCTAATGCAAGAGAGGTCTATTTGATAGAAGAACCGGTAGCTGCTGCGATTGGTATAGGGCTTGACATAAGTCAACCCATTGGCAATATTATAGTTGACATTGGTGGTGGAACTACTGAAATAGCAGTAATCTCTCTTAATGGAGTGGTAACAAAAGAAACTATTAGAATTGCTGGTGATGAGATGGATGAAGCAGTTCTGCAATGGTTTAGAAATGAGCATAAGTTAGAGATTGGTTTAGGGATGAGTGAAAAAATCAAAAAAACTGTTGGTTCAGCTATGAAAATGAAATCAGATGATATAGCAGTAAAAGGACGAGATCTTGTTTCTGGAATACCAAAAACAATCGAAGTTTCTTCTGATGAAGTAAGACTTGCATTAAAAGACCCAGTTAATATGATAGTTGAGGCTGTAAAGAAGTGTCTTGAAAGAACACCTCCTGAACTTGCTGCAGATATTCTAGAAAGAGGTATAATTTTAGCAGGCGGAGGTAGTTTGCTAAAGGGAATAGATCAAATCATTCGTGAACGAACAAATGTACCTGTGAATGTATCTGAAGATCCTCTTTTGTCAGTTGTTAAAGGGACTGGAATGGTTTTAGAAAATTTAAAAAAGTACGAATCAGTACTTCTATAGGAGTGTATGTATAGGATTTACCTGACTATCGTCAGAAATAAAGACCACTTACTTTTTACCTTTCTTCTTTTTTTATCTATATTTTTATTATTAAATAACCAAGACCCTCGGATGAGTATTGTGCGCGGTAAATCAGCTGAATTGATTTCCATTATTTCTTCCCCTGTATCCCTAGTGAGGTCTCTAATGTTTCTTGAGGAAGAGAACCAGCTTTTACGTGAAAAAACACTATCTTTATCCTTGCAGGTAGAGTCAATGCTTAATTTAAAACGGGAAAATGAAGAATTACTTAGCATGTTAGCCTTTAAAAAACAGACTAAATTAATGATTAAGCCTTCCAGGGTAGTCAATAAAGGTATGCAGCCAAACCTATTATCTCTTGTGATTGACGCAGGAATAGTGGATGGAATAGAACCAAATCAAGCAGTATTAACTCCACAAGGTGTAATTGGAAAAACTATAGAAACAGGTAAAACAGCATCCATAGTGCAACTAATAAATGATTCAAATTTTCGTTTAAGTGTAAGGGTTCTTCCTAGTGGAGCAACGGGAATTATGAGAATATTAAAGGGAAATACTGCGCAAATTAGAGAAGTACATAAAAATGTTAAAATAAATATTGGAGATAAAGTAGTAACTTCAGGATTTAGCGATATATATCCACCGGGATTGCCTGTGGGAACAGTCGAAGGAGTATTTGATGGTAGGAGCAGTTATCAAAAAGTCATAAATGTTGGACTACCCAATGATATAAGCTCTTTCCAATATGTTTTCATTATTATAGAGAAAATTAATGAAATGGACTAGTATATTTATTTTGGGTTTAATTATCTGGTTAATGCAATTATTACTTGCAGATATTCTTTCTATTGATAGTGTTAGGCCCGATTTTTGTGTCCTCTTAATTTTGTATTGGTCGGTTATATATGGCAGAACTATGGGTATTATATCGGGGTTTATATTTGGGCTTATAGTTGATTTATCAGGAGCTGGATTATTCTTTGGATTATCGTCATTGACTTACACAATAACAGGATATTTTAGTGGAATTCTTGGCAACGTATATTCTAAAATAAATCCCATGTATTTCTCTATCAGTTGGGTCTTTATTTTATTATTTCAATTCTTTATCTATTGTATTGTCCAGTACCAAGGTTTATGGGAATTAGACTTCAAATTATTTTTTGGTAAATGGATTGGAACTTCAATTTACACCCTTTCTTTTGCGGGAATATTTCAGTTTATTTTTCCATTAAATAGATTAGTATATGTTAAAAGCTGATAATATAGTATCTACAAGACAATATTTTTTAGCTTTATGCATTACTTTTTGTTTATTGTGTTCCTTGTTAATAAGGTTTTTCCAGCTTCAGATACTTGATTATGATCGTTATTCAAAAAAAGCAAACACAAATAGGATACGAAAAGTAATAACATCTGCGCCTAGAGGTATGATCCTTGATAGAAAAGGAGATATATTAGTTGATAATCTATCTACATATATTTTAAAAGCAGTGCCAGGTGAATTAATTAATAAAGGACAAACAATTAATTTTATTTCTGATATTTTAGATATTGACTCAATTACTCTAGCTACTAATTATAAAAAATATTATCGTGGCAAGTTTATTCCTACTCGCATCGCAAAAGATTTAACTTTTAGTCAGATTTCAAGATTAGAAGAAAATAGATTGAACCTAGAGGGGGTATATTTCCAGCAGTTTCCGGAAAGATTTTTTCCCTCCACAGTTAGAGCTTCACATATTCTTGGCTATGTCAAAGAAGTAGATAGAGAAATTAGAAATTCTCTGCAAAATCCGTCAAAATATGAATTTGGTGATATTATTGGATGGAGTGGATTAGAAAAGAGTTATGAAGGAACACTAAAAGGATCACATGGGGTACAATTTTATCAAGTAGATGCATTTGGAAGAGAAGCTGGTTTTGTCGAAGATTTTGACCCAATAAGCCCTGAACCCGGAGAAGATATCAGAACAACAATTGATATTAATATTCAATCATCACTTGAAAGTTTGATGGGAGATAAAAGGGGGGTAATTATTGTTGGTTTACCAAATACAGGAGAAATTCTAGGAGCCGTAAGTAAACCAGACTTTAGGCCAGATTTATTTACAGGGCGTATTCTTCATGATGAATGGAGTAAAGTGATTAATAATCCAGATAAACCGCTTGTAAATCGTTTTAATCAAGGTCTTTATCCTCCTGGGTCAATAGTAAAAATGATTACCCAGGCTGTAATGTTAGATAATCCCGAATTTCATCCTGAGATAACCCAAAAATGTGAGGGGTTTTATCAATTTGGTGATAGGTTATTTGGATGTTGGTATGAGCCGGGACATGGAATTATAAATTTATCATCTGCTATAACACAATCTTGTGATATATATTTTTATAAAACAATTGAGTATTATGAATTGGATAAACTCGCGGAATATTTTTTTAATTTTGGATTTGGCACTCCTACTGGTATAGATATTCAAAAAGAGCATGTAGGAACAATCCCAAATACGGCTTATATGAACAATAGATATGGAAAATCAGGTTGGAGCAAAGGTGCGCTTTTGAATTTTTGCATTGGTCAAGGAGAAATTTTAGTAACACCAATTCAAGTTTTCCAATATATTAATTTGTTAGCTACAAAAGGGCAAACGTTGAGACCTCATTTTGTAATCTCAAGCAAAATTGATTCAGTAAAGAAACCTAATATTAAAAATAAAACTTGGGATAGAATAAGGTCGGATATGGGTGAAGTCATAACAAATGAGAAAGGAACTGGAAGGAAAGCTATTATTGAAAACCCAAATATTAGAATTTTTGGAAAGACTGGAACTGCAGAAAATCCTCATGGTGAAGATCATGCTTGGTTTATTGGTTGGCTTGAATATTTAAATAATACAATTTCAATTGTTGTTTTGTTGGAGAATGCAGGATCAGGTGGTGCAGTCGCAACCCCTTTGGCTAGAGATGTATTTTTAGAATACATTAGAAAAGAAATAATGGTTCTCAAGGAATGATTGGATTTCGCCAAATACAATATAAAGAACTTCCATATAGTATAATCCTTTGCATAGGTCTTTTATCTGTCATTGGTTTAATTGTACTATATAGTATATCTCAACATCAGGATTTAGATCTCCTCTCTAACCCCTTCAATAAGCAATTAATGTTTTTTATGCCTTCGATTGTTATCGCAATTATTATCATCTTCATTCCTAGGTATACCATACATAAATATTCCTATCTATTATATATTTTTGGTATAGTGATTGCAATATTACCATTTGCAGGTACTCCGCATGCTGGAACATATCGATGGTTAAATATTGGGTTACCATTCTCAATTCAACCAAGTGAATTTGCAAAGGTTTTTACTAGCATTGCTTTGGCAAGGTATTTATCAGACCACACATTAAAAATGAAGAATTATACTTCAATAATAATTCCGATTTTATTAGCTGCTCTGCCAACTTTAATCGTTATGAATCAGCCTGATTTAGGGACATCTATTGTTATGATGACTCCTTTATTACCCATGCTTTATTGGGCAGGTGCTAGGCCATTCCATCTGTTTTTAATTTTAACACCGATATTAAGTATGCTCACAGCTTTTCAAACCATTTCTTTCACAATATGGGCAATTATACTTGGAACAGTAATTCTGCTTGCTCGACCAGTTTTGCCTATAGCCTTGATTCTATTTTTTGGGAATATATTTCTAGGCTTACTTTCTCCTTATGCATGGAATTCTCTTACTTCTTATCAACAAAATAGAATATTAACTTTTTTAAACCCTGAAAAAGATCCATTAGGTGCGGCATATCAGATTATACAGAGTAAAACAGCTATAGGGTCAGGTGGCTTATTTGGAAAGGGGTGGGGTGAGGGAACTCAAACACATTTAAAATTTCTTCCTGTTCAAGAATCAGATTTTATTCTATCAGTTATTGGCGAAGAAATGGGGTTTTTGATGATAAGTTTTGTATTATTGGTTATGGGATTTTTAATTTTCCAGATTATAAAAAAATCATTTTTATCTAAAGATAGATTTTCTAGCTTATGTTTAATTGGTATTGCATCAATATTTCTATCACATGTGTTTGTTAACACTGCAATGACTGTGGGGCTCATACCGGTAAAAGGGCTACCCTTTCCATTCCTTTCTGCTGGAGGTTCTTTTTTGTTATGTAGTTATATAATGGCGGGGCTAGTGATAAAATTAAGTGTTAATTATTCAGATTGATAAATTTATTTGAAGCTAATATAGTAATCGGTAAATTCATACTTGGTTTGCCAAACCAAAAGGGCTAAACAATGACAAGTCGTATTAACTTAATTTTTATACTATTGACCGTTCTAATATCAATTTTATTAGGTCAGTCTAAAGATTCTTCAAGAGAGCTTAAAAGGCTAAATGCTAAAATTGATAGAGTAAGAGTTATGGTAGACTCCTTAGAGCTAGATAATCAAATCCTTTTACCAGAGCTTATGTCAGCTTTTAAGCAAGCAGTTAAGAGTAAATCTCAGCAGGATTCAATCACTTTAGTTATACTTAAAAGGATTAATACCCTAAGCAATAAGATTTCAAATCTAGAGAATCAAGCGAAGTATATGGATAGCACTTCTCTTGAAATATTCAATAAATTGGTTTTGGTTGAAAATAAAATAGTTACTCTTACTAACAGCTATAACGAAATGGCTAAATTAAAATCTGGTGATCCCATTTCTTCTGAGCCAAAGTTTAATTCAGCGCAGTATAAGAAAACATACATGGAGAGCCTAGGTCATTTTCAAAATCAAGATTTCAAACAGGCGATATCAGGTTTTCAGGAGTTGGTTAATTCAGATGCTACAAATGACTTAGCTGATAATAGTCAATATTGGCTTGCGGAATGTTTTTATTCCCAAAAAAACTTTAAACGAGCGATTGCTGAATTTGAAAAAGTTTTTACATATGCAGGTACAGACAAAGCTGATGATGCTCAATTGAAAATAGGTCTTTCATATCAAAGTACCGGAAATGTAGAAAAAGCTAGAGAAGAATTCCAAAGGCTTATTGATTATCACCCAGGAAGTGAGTACTACCAAAAGGCTAAAGAAGCATTAAAACAATTATCCGTTAACTAAACCTTTCTATTACGTAATGCAAAAACTATACTATTTAACTACAGAAATCATTCCATTTGCTAATGTTACATCTTTAGCTGAATTTTCTACCAAAGTGCCGCTTGCATTGCAGGAAAAGGGTCATGATATTAGAACAGTCCTACCAAAATATGGATATGTTAGTGAAAGAAAATATATTCTAAGAGAGGTTATACGCTTAAGAGAAATTCCTTTTGAATTTAATGGAGAGAAAAAAATCACAAGTGCAAAAAGTGCTTTTATCCCAAAAACAAGAGTGCAAGTTTATTTTCTTGAGGATAATAATTGGTTTCAGCCTTTAACAAATTTGGTTTACAAATCAAAAAATGGAAGGGTCTTAGCAGATAATGGAGAGCGTTATGGATATTTTTCTAAGGCAGTCCTAAGTACATTGCCTCATCTTTTTTGGTCTCCTGATATATTTATTTGTAATGGATGGCAAACTGCTATGGTACCAGGATTGTTTAAAAATCATTTTGAAGATATTAATGAATTTTATAAAAATATAAAAACAGTTATGGTTATTCATGATTTGGACGAATATTCAACCATAGAACGAAAAGACTTAGAATTGGCAGAAGTTCCAATAGACGAATCTCTAAAAGGAAAAAAACTGAATGTATATGATGTTGGATCTTTTCACACAGATGCTATCATTATTATTGATAAGCCATCTGAATGTATTTCAGAAAAACTTTTGAAACAGCCTGGTATATTAGCAAATAAAGGAAAAGTATCTGTGATTAAATCATCTGATGATGAATCTCCTAACTACCAAAGTATCGCAGATGAAATGGATGAAATTTTAAAGAAACTTTCTAGTTAAAATTTTTTATAAATAGATAATGATGAAAATTCATTTAGCGATGCTCAGGTTTTTTAGTTTATTGCTACCCATTATTATTCTTAATTGTTCAGAGAGTCCAATTCGAGAGAATTTAGATCACTCTCTTTTGCAAATTAAGACACTTACATTAAATAATATCAATATAGATAATTATTGGGTTGCTCCTAATTTAGGGTCAAACGAGAGATTATACTTAGGTAGTAAAAATAATATAAATATTCCTATGTCCTTTGTGCAAATGGTAGATGCCGAATATTTAAACTTTTATAATGATAGTGCTATAACTATAGATAGTATACGTTTTATGATGTGCTCCATTGATAGTTCTTTAGAAGAAGTATTACCCAATTTATATTTTAGTCCAGATTCAGAGTTTAATGAAAACGAAAGTATCTACTCTGAATTTATTTCCTTTTCAGAGGATGGATTACTTTATTTAGACAATCCTGAGATAGATACTAAGTATGATACTAATTCAATTTATAGTCACACTGAGCTGCTATGGAATGTTGATACTTTAATTGATATTTTTTCAGATACATTAGATACTGACCCACTTAATTCTTTTGTTTTATTTCCACAAAATACTAACTCTACACTAATTGAGCTATTTAGTGAAGAAGCAACGGATGGTGAAAAAGACCCTCAATTAATCATATACTATACAAGAACAACATACATATCAGATGATTCAATTGTTGTTGATACAAATAAAAGCAAGATTTATTCTAATGGAGACCTATCTATTATTGATCCCTCAGGAGTTATTTATGATACAGGTCAAGTCGGGTTATGTAATGGAACAGGAATGCGTTCAATAATTAACATACCCAAAGTCGAAGATTCTATTCCAAATGGGTCTTTAATTCGTACCGCAAATTTGATGATACCCTATGATACAAATCGTACTAATATATCTATGGCTAAACTACAAAATATTACGATTGATCTTTTAACTAGTGATTCTATAAATATTGATTCGATGTTATTTAGTAATACAACATTTGAGGCTGATCCATTTTCTGGAATAGGTTATCCATATAGAGTAGAAAATGATGCAGATACAACTATAATTAATAATGGTATTTACAGGGTCTCTATGAAAAATATTATTCAGAGTAAAGTGCTAGGAGATAATATTAGCTCATCATTAAAACTTGTATCCAATGAAAAAAATAATCCATTTGAGCATGTATGGTTAAGTAATATGGAAAATGATATAATCAAAATTGAGATTTTATATGTTAAAAATTAGAGCTACAGCATTTTTAATTTTTATTTTTTCATTATGTCTATCTCAAGGTAGGATGAATGGTTTTGGGATTGGACATTATTATCATTGGCAAGGAACAGGTAATGCAATAGATGGTTTGTCTAATATAAATCCAGCATTTCAAAGTCATGTTTCTCTTTCTAATCCATCTACATGGCACAACTTAGAATATTCATTTTTATCTATATCATATAGCGGTAGCGAGAGCATATTCAAAAGGACAGAAGTATCTAACGGATATTCAAGTTTATCAAATGCTGCATGGATTGTTCCATACAAAAAAAAAATATCCTTTGGAGTGGTTCTTTCTCCATACTCTGATCAAAGAATTGAACTTATTGATTCAGTAGAAACTCCTT
>MDTB01172855.1_pt1 | contig 40042 bp, 41 predicted proteins | sample 811161 | NCBI WGS metagenome assembly MDTB01 (sample SAMN05326650, study PRJNA326480) | marine metagenome | isolation source: seawater | place: Mediterranean Sea | collected 2009 | reverse complement strand
CTACTTCGTAACTTAGATTATCAAAATTTAAAGAAGAGTAATTTTCATCTAACAAAATTACATCTATTTTATTTATAGGTTTAAAACTTATATTAAAAAAGAAACTAAAGAACCTAATTGCAGCTTTCATCATGAAACACTATAGCCGCCATCAACCACTAAATTATGCCCAGTAATATATTTTGATAAATCAGATGATAAAAATACAACTGAACCAACAATGTCTTCCTCAGTTGCCATTCTTTTAAGTGGAGATTTATTTATGTATTTTTTGACTTTATTTTCAAAATCCTGGCTGGCAGAACCAGATGATGAAATCCATTTTCTTTTTACACTTTTATTTAAATTTTTTATTTCGTTTCCAAAAAAATATGGTGTTGAAAGATTAATTTTCATTTTTTTATTTTTGATATTAAGTTTATTGTATCATTTCCTTCTTTTAATGTACAAATGTCTTTCATATTATTTTCTAGAATACTTAAATTTTCTAATTTATAAGTTTCATTCATTGAAAACTTTTTAAACCTTATAATTTTTTTTTTTCTTCGTTCAATAAGATTAATTGAATTATTTAAAATATTAGCGTGAACACTAAAGTTTTTACCATCAATGAATATTTCTCTTTTAGGTATTCTTGAAAAAAAATTAATTGTTAAGTTTATTATCGTTTTTTTAGGTGTAATACCATTGAGTATCAAAATATCGTCTGCATCAATTTTTAAATTTGAAATTTTTTTGTTAAAAGCTTTTAGAATTTTAATTTTTTTAAATATCCATAATAAATAATCTATTTCATGGCTTAGTTCTAGCAAAACTCCTCCACCTAATTTTTTTTGTGAACTGACGGATTTTGTATAATTTTTTTTTCTCCAATTAGGTAAGTATGAACTGCAATTTACTCTTACAAAATAACATTTTTTGCCTTTTAAATATTTTTTTAAAAATTTTATTACCGGATGAAATCTTAAATTATATCCAACATAGTATTTATTTTTAAGTTTTTTATTAAACTTTTCAAATTTTGTAAAAATCGGTTTTTCTATAAGTACCATCTTTTTGTTAAAATTTTTCTCCACAAACTTTAGATGTCGATAATGGTAAGGTGATGGGGAACAAATTAAAATATAATCTGGGTTAAAATTTATAATTTTTGTATAGTTTTTTTTCTTTAAATTTGTCAATGTTCTAGATGAAATTAAAAAATAATTAAAATTTTTTCTAATTTTTTTTAAGTTTTTGAGATGTCTTTGTGCAATTGAACCAGAACCTATTATTAAAATTTTTTTAATCATATAAGATGAATTTTTTTCCATACAGTGAAATGTAAGGTTTAAAAAGTTTTGTTTTTGTTGCTCTAATTTGTTTTGAAAAATCTTTTTTTGATATATTTTTTTTTATCAAATAAATTTTTTCTAAATCTTTTTTTGTTGTTATTTTTTTTGACCATTTTATTCTTTTATTTTTTTGAATTAGTCTCGCTAAATTATTTTCATTTTTTAAAAGTAAATTTATTGTTATTTTTGCTTGCTTAAACATTAATTTATAAGTTTTTTCTAAACAACTTTGTACATTATCGTTTATTCTTACTTTAAATTTTTTTACACTTAAAATTTTACCATTATCAATTTTCTGGTTAATAATATGTGCAGTACATCCGTAATATTTTTCATTATTTAGTAAGGCAAAATTTACACATCCAATTCCTCTATATTTTGGTGTGCCAGGGTGAAAATTTATTGCAGCTTTTTTACATTTCTTTAAAAATTCTTTTTTTAATATGTAATAACTTCTAAAACAAAATATATAATCAAAATTTATTTTATTAAATTTAGAAATATTTATTTTTTCTCCAAAAAAATTTGATTGTAAATAATAAAAATTTTTACTTTTTTTTTTTAGAAAAGACTTTACCTTTTTTGAATAAACACAATCTTTTCTTCCAAAAAATAATACATTTCCCAGCATAACTAAACTTTATTATATATTTTGAAATTCAATTAGTCTTATCCCTTTATCTATTGAAAAAGACCTTGCTTTTTTTAATCCATCTCCAAGGAAGTTAAATAAGTTTGCTGTTACAATCCCTGAGACTTCATTTTTTTTCAGTGTAGAAATAAAATGATCTGGTTTACCAGCTCCACCCATAAGCAAAACAGGTTTATTAAAATTAATAGTTAAATCTTTCAAACAGTCTAAATTTAAACCTTGCGCTGAACCATCTTTTTCTATTGAATTAATAATAATCTCTCCAAAATTAAGATTTTTAATATTTTCAAAATAGTCTTTTAGAGCCATTGATTTTTTTTCAGCTGAGTTGCTAAAAGAATAGTTGATGTTTTCAATTTTTTTATAGTCTACCATTAAAGTTACAGCTTGTTCGCCATAAATTTTTGCAACCTTATTAATAATTTCATTTTTTTCGTGTGCGAGCTGATTTATTAAAATTTTATCAGCTCCATTAGAAAAACAATTTTTTGCTTGATCGAAGGTTCTTATTCCACCACCGAGTATTATTGGTACAAAGATCTTTTCTTTCAGTTTTTTAACATCTTTAAAATAGTTATTGATCTCATTTTTATCAGGATTTTTGGTAACTAAGGTTATCATTAATTCATCAATGTAATCGCAAGTTTCACCAAAACCGAAATTGTTTTTTAACCATTCTACATCGCCCACTTGTTGTAGTCTAAAGTTTCTACTTAAATGGAAAAAACCTTTACTATACAATAATGAATAAATTATTCTTTTATAAAACATTTATCTCAGCTCTATAAAATTTTTTAAAAGTTTTAATCCTACTCTGTGACTTTTTTCTGGATGGAATTGAGCGCCGAAGATATTTTTCTTTTCAATAAAAGATATAAATTGTTCTCCATATGTAGTTTTAGATACAGTTGCTAATTCATCAATTTGTTTTATTCTATAATTATGAATAAAATAAAAAGGTGAGGGATTTGGAATATTCTCCCAAATTTTAGAGTTATTATGTTTAACAAAATTAAAACCTATATGTGGTAAAGGAAAATTATTTTGAGAGATAAACTTTTTACAATGACCTTTAAAAAAATTTAGCCCTTGTGACAGACCGTTTTCATCACTTGTTTCAAACAATAATTGCATGCCTAAACAAATTCCTAAAATAGGTTTAGAGGTTGATGCAAATTTTTTTATAGTATCAAACCATCCGGATGATTGTAGCTTTTTACTAGCAGCATTAAATGACCCAACGCCTGGTAAAATTAAATGAGTATATTTGTCTAAATTTGAAACATTTTTTAAAGATTTAAAATTATAACCTAAATGCTTAATTGCATTTTCAATAGACTCGATATTTCCAAAGTCTGCATCTACGATAACTATGTTTTGTTTTAACATTAAAAAAATTAAGAAATTTTAAATTTAGGAATCCATTTATTTTTTTTTTCGAATAAATCTTTATTTGCCCACTTATCTATATTTTCAATAAATTGATTCATTGAAATTTTATAATAATCGCAATATTCCTCAAAATGTTTTTCAGGATAAATATCATCATATAGTTGAACTAACTGAACTGCTTGGTCCCTAGACATTGCCCCTCTTCTCACGTCTATAGCAGCATCACTTGTAGCTCTTCCAAAACCAAACTTTAGATACATAAAATACATATGTAGTTCAAACAGACTTTGATCCGTCATAGAATAATTAGTGTATGTTCCCTCATTTAAAGTTTTATTTTCTTTTAAACCGCAATGTTCTTTAGCAACTAAGTAATTCCTGTAAGGATCCCAATTCTCATAAAAACTCCAATGTGTTACTTCAATTTTTAAATTTTCTATTTCTTTTTTACTTGGGAAAGTAAACCAATATAATTGTTGGTCTGATACACCCTCTTTTTTTGCTTTAGCTATCAACTTGTCGTATCCTGACTCCATATAAGCTGAAATCATATAATCTATTCCATAGATACCGTTTTCTTTATGTTTTGCATCTCCTCCATATTCAACTTCACCATCTTCTGAGTAAAATACTAGAGGGATTTTCATTAATGTTGCTAATCTGAGAACTGACGTATGTATACCAATTAGCCAACCATAATATGGAGATCCCATTTCAAATAGACCTATTTTATTTAGGACACGCATCGCCTCTTTATCGCCAGTGATATGAACATGGTCATATCCCTTTGCTATAAAACTTTCTAAATTTTCTTTGCCTAATTTTGTTTCCATGCTTGGTCTGAAGGTTACAGTTAAGGGATTTAATTTATATTTGTTTTTAACATTGTAGCTAACATAAGACCCATCTTTTCCTCCACTTACCGTAGTAATACAATCATATTTTTTTCCAGATGATTTATGTTTTGTTAATAAATTTTTAAGTAATATTTCTCTTTTTGACCAGTCTAATTTTTTTTTTTCTTCGGCCCACTGACAAGCAGAGCAAAACTTTCTTTCATCAAAAGTTAAGCGTGGCCTAGTTGAGGGCATCACACAATTTTTACACCAGAATAGATTTTCTAAAGTTTTATTACTCATTTTCCTTCTCAAATAGAAGTCCAGCCACCATCAACAGTAAAAGCAGATCCAGTAATATACGAAGATGCATCAGATGCTAAAAATAAAACTGATGCAGCTATTTCTTGAGGAGTTCCTAACCTTCCTAGCGGACATAATTCTGAGTAATTTTTAATAAATCTTTTATCTTGGCTTTTATTTCGTCCCTTAACATGTCCTTGTATGCCCCCAGGGCAGATAGCATTAACTCTAATATTGTGTTTTCCATAATAAGAGGCTAGCTGTTTTGAAAAATTAATTATTCCTCCTTTTATAATAGAATAATTCATATTTTCTCTAATTTTTGTTTTTTTATAAACTAACATATTTTGTCCAACTAAACCATAGATTGATCCAAAGTTAATTACAGTCCCTTTGATTTTTTTTTGTTTCATTGATTCACAAATTTTGTACGAAAGCCAAGTATGAGAGTTTAAATGCAAATCAACATTTTTTTTAAGCAATTTCAGACTATTTTTTGAAAAAGAACTTTGACTCCAATCTTTTGTCGATGGATATGAGCAGTTAATAAATATATTAGGACATCCATATTTTTTGATAAAAATTTTTATCTTTTTATCAATGTTATTAATATCGCTCAAATCAAAATAAATATACTCAAATTTTTTGTTAATAAAATTTTTTTCAAGTATTTTTCCTTTTCTTTTATCAATATCAAAAACATAAACTTTTGCATTAGCGGATATGAGAGCCTCTGAAATTTCTGATCCTAATAAACCGCAGCCACCAATAATGAATGCTTTTTTGTTTTTTAAATTAAATTTATTTAAATAATTTTTTATCATATTTAATAAGCAGTTTTACTAAATTTAAATCATAAATATCATCAATATCAATTGATCTATTTCTAGGCATAAAAAATATTGAAGTCTTTTTGTTAAGTAACTTCATCTTTTTAAAGAGAGCTTCTCTCGAAAAAACATAGATAGATGCGTTCATTTCATAAACTTTTGGTGCGTCTTGTCTCCTGACGATATCAAAATCTGAGGTAAAACTTCTAGAAAATTTATCCGAATTTTTCTTGTATTTAACTAGTTTAATTTGATTTTTTTGTCTCTCAATCATATTGAAATATGGATTTTTTTTAGCATCACATACGGAAATGAGATTGCTAAATTTATTTTTTTTAAATTTTTTTACAGCTTTTTTTATATCATCTATTTTTCTTAAAGGAGCAGTAATATCAAGATCAACGCATATTTTAAAAGATTTATTAAAATATTTTTCAGACTCAACTAGAGCATGTCTTATAGCTAATAATTTTGAACTATTATCTGATGAAAATTGTTTAGGCCTTAAAAACCAGGATTTAGCTCCATAATTTTTTGCAATACTTTGAATCTTTTTGGAATCAGTTGAGACAATTATTTCATCAAAAATATTTGCTTTAATTGCTTGTCTTATAGTATACGAGATAAGAGGTTTATTATTAATTTTTCTTAATGCTTTATTTGAAAGACCTTTAGATCCTCCGCGAGCACAGATAGTACATAATACAGTCATAATTAAATACTTTTGTAAGATTTTTGCAAATCTGATAGTTGACCAAGATCAGTCCAAGAATCCGAAGGTATTAAATAAACTCCTGTTTTATATTTATTTTTTAGACATTTTTCAATTAAGTCGGTCATTTCAAATTTTTTATTTTTTGGGATTAAATTTATTATTTCTTTTTTAACAAAATATAAGCCGGTGTTAGCTATAAAATTAAATTTTGGTTTTTCTTCAATCGAAATTAAATTATTTGCTTTAAGTTTACAAAAACCATAAGGGAAAACGTGCTGAGTTTTAGATACTGCTAATGTTATAAAGTTTTTACTTTTTTTATGATTATCATAAAATTTGTTATAATCAATTTTAAATAAAGTATCACAATTCGCAATGATAAAATCTTCTGAATTAATTTTTTTAACAAAATATATTCCACCAGCTGTACCAAGCGCTTTTGGTTCTTGAACATAATTGATTCTAAAATTATTTTTTTTTGATTGAAAGTAAGATTTAATTAATTCTGCTTGATGATTAAGAACTAGGTGAAACTTATTAAAATTAAAATATGTGAAATTATCAATTATATGTTCGAGCATAGGTTTTGAATTAATTGGTATTAAGGGCTTCGGTAAAATTTCTGTAAAAGGCTTAAGTCTTTCACCTTTGCCACCTGCCATAATTACAACGTCAATTTTTCTAAGTTTTAATTTTACTTTTTTTGAGTTGAAAATCTGAGGCCAAGTAATAACTTTTTGTACAATATTCTTTGAGTCAACCACTGGTAGTGCACCATATTGACCATTAATAAAGATTTTGGAAATTGTATCAAAATTTATATTTTTAACATTAATTTTTTTTGGCGATTTATTATATAGGGATTTAATATTTGAGTTTATTTTAACATTTTTTAATAAAGCTTTTTGGATATCTCCCTCTGTCAAAGTCCCGAGTAAAAAATTTCTATTGTTTACTACCACCACAGTTCTAGTTCCATTTTTTTTAATTTTAATTATAGCTTTTTTAATTGTTTCATTTTCACTAATTAAAAGTTTATTTTTATTTTGCATTTTAATAATCAAAAAAAATTTTTGTTAAGATACCTTTTAAATTTACTTTTTTTAAAAATTTTATAATTTTATCTGAACTTTTTCCACCATCATACGGATTTTTAATTTTTTTCAAAGTTTTATTAAATTTTTTTGAATACAATAAATTGATTTTTGACTTAATTTTTTTCTCATTATAGTCAACATCTATAATGCTTTTCGCCTTTATTCTTCCATTTTGTCTATTGCCAATATTAATAGTTCCTTTTTTGTAAGACGGCATTTCAATAATTCCACTCGATGAGTTTCCTAACATAAAATCCACTTGATTACAGAGTGAATAATAAAGCTCATCGCCTAGTGATTTAAATAAAAAGCTGTTTTTACTTTTTTTTACAAATTTTTTTATTTCATGAGTTATAGTTTTAAAGTTGCTATCAGCCCCAGGCATCGTAAAAATTAAGGTTGTGTCTTTTAAATTTTTTAAACTATTTAAGATAGTAATAATATTTTTCTTATTTTGGCTTCGAGATTTAAGAGTTTCTGAATGATAAGTTATCAATATTTTTCTTTTACAGAATTTAATTTTTAATTTTTTTTCAATTTTGCTTTTGTTTAGAAACTGAATTTTGTTCAGTGACTCCACTCCCAGGGATCCTACATTAGATATATACTTTTCATTTTCACCTAATTGTTTAACCCTATGAAAGTGTTCTTTTGTAGAAACAAAATGTATATGTGACAACTTTGTTATCGAGTGTCTCAATGCTTCATCAATCGCTCCTTCGGTTTTCTCACCGCCATGTATATGTGCTATAGGAACTCGATTAAAACAAGCTGCGACTGCTGCTGAATAAATTTCATAACGATCTCCCAAAATCATTAATAAATCAGGTTTTATTTTATTTAAGGTTTTTGAAAACAATTTAACACCCAATGAAAAATATTGAGAGATATCATTTTCATTGTCATTGTTTATTTTAAGATTTAGTTTGCTTTTAATTTTTATTTTTGAATTTACGATTTGATTAAAAGTGTTTCCGAAATCTTTTGTCAAATGAGAGCCTGTAATTATCAAATGACTCTTAAAAAATTTTGTATCATTTATTTTTTTTATTAAATTTTTTAAGATAAAAAACTCTGCTCTAGAGCCTGAAACTATACAAATTTTCATTAATTAAATCTTAATATTTTGGTCTTCATCAAAATAGAATTTAGAGTATTTTCCTAATATGTTGTTCCATTGTGATGCTGATATACCCTGTTTAGCTCTTTTAGTAGTTATATTTTTAGTTGAAAATTTATCTCCTGGCTTAATTTTTGATAATGCAACGATTTGTTTTCTGGCAATTTTAGCTATTCTCAATTCTTCTTTGTAAGGTTTTTTTTGATACCCTCCTATACTCTTTTTGAAATCATTTAATTTTTTCACGTAGTTCACTAACTCTTTAGGGGACAAACTTGCTTTGTGATCTGGGCCTTTTGTGAATTTATTTAAAGTGAAGTGTTTTTCAAAAATTTGAGCGCCAAAAGCTAGAGCAATTAAAGATGCCTCGTATCCAATGCTGTGATCGGAATAACCTACATTTAATTTTAGTTTATCTTTTAAATACTTTACTGACATCAAATTTAATTTTCTAATATTTGCAGGATACTCTGTGCTACAATGAAGGATTGAAATATTTTTTTTTTTCATTCCATTTTTTGTTAAAATATTTATAGCATTTTTAACCTCAACTAGATCACTCATTCCAGTAGATAAAATTATATTTTTTTTTAAAGAACCAATATATTTTAAGTAAGGTATATTATTTATTTCTCCTGAAGGTATTTTGAATGTATTAACTTTTAATTTTTTTAAAAGTTTAATACTATTAATATCGAAAGGGCTTGATAAAAATTTAATTTTTTTTTTTTTACATCTTTTTATTATTTTAATAAAATCTTCTTTTGATAATTTAAGATTATCTAAAAGTTTAAAATGTGTTTTGTTTGATGATCCTTTTTTTTGATATTCGGCTAAACCTAAATTCATTGTAGTGACTGATTTTGGGTCGAAAGTTTGAAACTTTATATAATCAGCTTTTGCTTTAGAAGCCGCATCGATCATTTTTAAAGCTTGAGATAATTTACCGTTATGATTAACGCCAGCTTCAGCAATTATTGTAATATTTTTTTTCATTAAAAAATTCGTATTTTAGTAATAAAAATTTGACTTTTTAAAGTGTTTCAAATTCTCTTTTTTTTTATACCAATTAATTGTCTTAATTAATCCAAGTTCAAGACCTTTGGCGCCCTTGTTTTTTGGCGACCATTTAAGAATTTTTTTGGCTTTTTGTGTGGAAGCTAAGAGTCTGAGAACTTCACTTTTAATAGGTCTTTTTCTAATTTTTTTTGTTTTTAATGTTTTATTGATATTTAAAAGCCTGCAAATTTTTTTTGCAAGTTCTTTTATTGAAATTTCATATCCAGAACCAATGTTAATTATATTGCCAATACTTTTTTTATTACCTATAGCTGAAATTATACCGTCAACTGTATCTTCTACGAATAATAGATCTCTTTTTGGAAACAAAGATCCAATTTCAATTTTATCATTATTTAATGCTTGGGTTATTATAGTAGGTATTATAGCTCTAGTAGATTGCCTAGGGCCATAGGTATTAAAAGGTCTGATTATAGATACGGGTAATCCATAAGATTTGAAATATGAAAGCGCTAATTGATCAGCAGCAACTTTTGAGGCCGCATAAGGTGATTGAGCGTTGATAAGAGAGTCTTCTTTTATTGGCACGCTTTTAGGTGTTCCATATACTTCACTTGTTGAAATTTGGATAACTTGTTTAATTTTTCTATTAATGGACGCGCTTAATATATTTAACAAACCAGTAATATTTGTTTCAATGTAAGATCTGCTAGCCACATAAGAGTATGGTATACTTATTAAAGCAGCTAAATTTATTACAATATCAATATCAATTAAAGATTTGTCTATAAATTCTTTGTCTCTAACGTCTCCTAAAATAATATCTATTTTTTTTTTAATTTTTTCTGGGAAAGTATCTATCCATCCTAACGAATTAAAGGAATTATATAAAACTAAAGCACGAACTTTATGACCTTTTTTTATTAAACCTTCAACAAGATGAGATCCGATAAATCCTTCAGCTCCTGTAACTAATATTTTCATAATTTAAAATTTAACTAATTGTGGGCTACTAGGTATATTTATTATTCTTTTCTCTAAATCTTCGGATATATTTAAATTCATTTTTTGACAATTTTTAAATGGTTTTAATTTATGTAACAAACACCAAATTGGTCTGGTTTCAAGACCCTTTTTATTCGTATAATTTAATATTTTGTCTCTTAAATTTTTATTTTTTTTATCTAAAATTATGGTTTGTAACCAGTAATTACTTTTACATTTTTTAGGTTCTCTTAATAAAGTAACGAAATCTAATTTTGAGAAGTTTTTTCTATACTTATTATATAGTTCCCTTTTTTTTTTTAGAAAAAGTTTTAAACTTTTTATTTGTGAATACCCAAGTGCAGCATTTAAATTTGGTAATCTATAGTTAAATCCAACTTCGTCATGAATATATTTCCATTTATGATCAATTTTAGCTGTATTAGAAATATGTTTTGCTCTTAAAGCATCTTTTTTTCTATTAGTCAAAATAGCACCACCACCACCTGTTGTTATTATTTTATTGCCATTAAAACTAAGAATGCCAAATTTACCAATTGTCCCAACATGTTTGTTTTTATAAAAACTTCCTAATGATTCTGCTGCGTCCTCTACTAGAATTATATTAAAATCATTACAGAGTTTTTTTAATTTATCCAAATTAGCAGGATGTCCAAAAATATGTGTGACGATTAAAGCTTTAATAATTTTTTTTGTTTTTTTATTAATACAATTATTTGATTTTTTTTTGGTTATTTTTTTAAGATAAGTTCTCAACTTCTCAGCATTAACACCAAGTGTAGACTCTTCACAGTCAACAAAATGAGGTTTCGCATTAAGATAAGAGATGGCATTTGCTGTGGCTACAAAAGTAAAGCTTGGCAACAACACCTCATGGTTGCTATTAATTTTCAAACACTTCAGTGAAATATGAAGAGCCGATGTTCCATTCACTACCGGAATTACATATTTGGATTTTGTAATTTTTTTTATTTCTTTTGAAAATTTATTTAGATATTTTCCTTTTGAAGAAACATAAGTTGAGTCAATTACTTTTAATAAATGTTTTTTATCATTTTTAAAGAAAAATGGTTCGTGTAGAACAGCTTTTTTTGTTCCAAGAGTTTTTTTTATTATACTTAAAACCTGTTTTGCTTGAACTAAATTATTCATTTTTTTAGATTACCTTTCATGCCTGTGTGGTTTTAAAAAATTCACTTTTATTATTTTTAACTAGGTCATTAAAATGGCCTTTTTCAATTATTCCTCCATCCTTTAAGACATACAAATTATCTGATATTTCAAGAGAGCTAGATTTGTGGGCAACAATTATAATGGTTGTAAACTTTGATATTTTTTTTAGTGCATCGTTTATTAAGTTTTCTGAATTTGCATCTAAAGAACTAGTAGCTTCATCTAAAATTAATAGTTTAGGTTTTCTAACAATTGCCCTTGCTAGTACAACTCTTTGTCTTTCTCCACCCGAAAGTTCTGCTCCTCTTTCTCCAACTAAAGTATCTAGTTTTTTTGGTAATTTCATAACAAACTCATAAGCATTTGAAATTTTTAAGCTTTCAACAATTTCACTTTCTGTTGCACTAGGATTGGACCACATTAAATTTTCTCTTATAGTTGCGTAAAACAAAAATGGCTCCTGAGGAACAAAACCGACCTCTTTTCTATAAGAATTTAAATCAAATTTATCTAAATTAGATTTTTCCAAAAGAATCTCACCCTTTGTTGGCTTCTGCAGACCTAATAAAAGGTCGACGATTGTGGACTTTCCACTTCCTGATTTACCAACAAGAGCTGTTATTTTATTTTTTTCAATTTCAAAACTTAAGTCTCTAATAGCTTCTTTTTTTTCTTTTGAATAACCAAAGTGTACATTTTTAAATTCTATATTGTGATTTAAATTTTTAAAGATTAAATTTCCAAAATGCTCTTTTTGATTTTTTGCTTTCTCAATAATGCTATTAAACTGGTTATAACTTGGTAAAAAATTTGTTATTAAGTTATTTGATTGCAATATCTTTGATAAAATTGGCATCAAGGCGTAAAGACTCCAAAAAATTGCTGCTAATTCTGAAATGTTTTTATTTATACCAGAGGTTATACCAATAGAAATAATAATAGATAAGATTGATAAAGGAACAAAAAATAAAGCTGGGAGAGAATTAATTAATTGAAATTTAACTGTTGTATCAACATGCTGATCAAAAACATTAATATTTTTATTAATAATTTTTTTTTGATTTCCAAATCCAATTATCATTCTGCTAGCCTGAATAGTTTCGTTTAAAAGTCCTGTGAATTTATTCGCTGTAATAGTATTTAAAGAACCAATACTAATTACATATCTGTTTAATAAAAAAAATGGTAAACTTAAAATAATTGCAAAAAAAATAGTTGAAAAAGTCAATTTAAAATCTAAAGCCAGAGGTATTATAAGATAGGTACAAAATTGAATTACCATTGCAAACATTGTTGCTAGATGGCCTGTCATATCGCCTATCTTAATCATTTCCTTGTTCAGCGTATTTAAGAGTTTCCCGTGTCCTAAATTATTAAAAAAAATTAATTTTACCGACAAAATGTTTTGCAATAAATCTTTTGTTAAATATCTCACAATTGAATATTTGATATTTAGAATCAAAAATCTTAAATAAATTGCAAAAATAGATCTAACTAAATTGGTTGCCACAAATAATAGAGATAAACTTACATAAGTGGCTTTAATATTGAAAATAGAAAGTAGTCTTAAAATTTCTTCACTTATCCTACTCGGGTTTTTAAGAGTAGGATCTATAAAATAATCAGCCAATGGTATTATTGTTATGACAGAAGAAGCTAGAATTAAACTTTCAAATAATAACAAGAAAAATAAATAAAAAAATTTCGAGGGGAATTTTTTAAGAAAATTATTAAAAAAGATATTGATTATATTTTTTATCATTAAATTAAAATTTTAATTCAACCAATTTCTATTTTTTTCTAAAAATTTGTTACTGAATTGACCTCTTAAATTTTGGAAATAATTACCGTCAAAATCCTCTGGGTAATTTTTATAAAGTTGTTTTAAATGGAAAATAAATTTCTCTTGGAATTTTTTTTGTAGTTCTGTTCTATTATTTTTTAAATTATTATTGTTTATCTTTTCTAACATTTCTAAAACTAAATCTTTAATTTCTTCTGGTGTATTATCTTTAAGTTGTACTCCCCTTTGATCAAAAATTCGTGCATCATAAGCATCTGCAACTCCTTTCGAAAAAATTTCAGAAAGTGCGAGTTTTTTGTTATTATCCTTTTTACAAATATGATGTTTTGTTAAAAAGATTTGATTATCACTTCTCGATCTAAAACCAATTACAGGTGTATTCATTAAGGCCAGAGGTTTTCTAAAAACATATGAAACGTCATCAAAACCGTATCCGGTACTTAAACAAAACAAACATTTTGCTCCTAAATAAACATCCAAGAAATCAGATCGCATTTTTGAATTTGCATAATCTATTATTTTTTTATTGTTTAAATTAAATGGTTTGTTAGCTGTAACTCCAACTCTAAAAACATAATAACCTCTAGCAGCTAATTCTTCTGCTGCGAGTTTGAAGTTTTCTAAGTCATAATTTCTGTAACTATGATAAGACCAATCTACATAAGTACTAGGTGCTTTAACCTCTGAAAAGGAACTATCTCTTACTGCAAAACAAACAAATTTATCATTTTTATTTAATCCAAATTTTTTTAACATACTTTTACCTAAATTTTCTTCCTGTTCTGTAAAACTTAGTGGATTAACTTTTTCAAGTAGGTGTTCAACGTCATCTTCCTTTCTTTTTGGAGTTTGTTTGTATCCATAATATGGTCTTGAAGATAAATTTTTGATTATATAATTTTCCCAACCCGGTATTAGTCTGTTAATTTTATAAATTGGATCTAGTAAAATTTTAGGAAAAAATAAAATTTTTCTTTTCCACATTTTAAGTAATTGTTTGTTTAAAGCTTTGTTATTAAAATTAATATAAATTAAATCTACATATTTTTGTTTAGGTTGATCAAATCCAAGTTTTTTTTTAGAGTAATATACTGATGTCCAAAGTGCAAAATCCCCATAATGAGGTGGCGCTCTGTCAATCCTGATCAGAATAAATGGTTTTAAAATACGTATGGCTATACAAGTCAATATAGCTGCTACATATAAGGGAAAATTCAATAGTAGTTTTAAAGTTATATTTATTTTTTTTATTAACTCAGTAAACCCTCTGATTTTAATATCAGTTATCTGTTTTAACAAAAAATGTTTCATTAATTGGAATTGTGATTAAGTTAAAATGTCAAAAAACTAATAGAGATTTAAGCCTATCAATATTTTTTGTATTATTTTGTCTAAATAATAAAATATGCTTTTTAATTTTTAAAAAATCTTTGTAATTTTTAATTCTTATATTTTCTTTATAGAAAATTATTTCATATTTGTGTTTCAAAAGTTTTTGAATTATTTCTATATTTTGTTTTGGTGAAAAAGAAATCTGTAGTAATGAGAAAAAAATAAATCCATCTATTTTAGGTTTGGAATTAATTTTTTTAATCAACTGAGAAGATTTTAAATAGGTATTTTCATCCTCTGTAATATACAGAGATAGATTAATTTTGTTTTTGTTCAAATAAGATCTTAAAACCTCGTACTGTGCTTTTTGAGGCAGGAACTCAACCAATGCATTATCTAATATAGCTATATAAGATTTACTATTTTTCTTCATTTAAAACCATTTCGGTAATCTTGGAATAATTTACTGGTTCATAATAATCTAAAAAACCTTTTTTAGAATATGGAGTGAATGTGTTTTTAAATCTAAAATTCAATGACCATCTTGTATTATTTTCCAAGTTAATGGGTATATAATGAAAACATTTAGTCCAGAAAATAACAAATTCACCAAACTTAACATTAGGAATGACTCCCTCTTTTAGAGAAAATTTTTCTATATCTTTTTGACTTCCGTTAATAACTAATCTTTTGGCTTTCTCGGTTTTATTAATTGGAAAATAATACATTCCCATAGTCTTTTTGCAATCAACTAAAGGCAACCAAACGACAACTTCATAGAGTGAATGAGAAGGTGCATCGCTATGCATTGGGGTCCTCTCTTGATCATTTGGTCTTTGAATTGCCAAATTTAAATATTTTTGAATAACGATATCTTCTCCAAACAAATTGAGTAAATCATCCTTTAAAGTTTCGAATAATTTTCTCTTTATATTTTTTATTTGGTTTATATTTTTAATTGCATCTAATCTAAACTGATTAAAATTATTAATATTCACTTGATGGAGTTTTTCCAATTTGAGTTTTCCTTTAAACTTAAGGTTATTTGAAATATTTTTAGTAATAATTTTCTTTATTTTTTTTATTTCTATTAAGTTTTTAGATCCCAATTTTCTAATCTCAAAACCGTCTTCAAATAATTTGTATCTATTTTTCATTTAAGTTTTAAATTCTCAAACCTCTTAATATTAAAATATTTATCGTCACTTAAGGAATCGGGAAGCAAGTTGCTGTCTAATGCTTTTTTTAAATCTTCTACCGCTTTCTCTACGGTTTGTTTTGGTTTAAAACCAATTATATTTTCAATTTTTTTTGAACTAATATGGTAAGACCTATTATCATTAGTCTTTTCAAAACTTAATTCTACATCTTGTCCAATTATATTTTTAACAATTTCAGCGATTTTTTTTACTTTTAAATTCTGATATCCGGCATTGAATATTTGTCCGGCAATCTTTTTTAATGGAGATTTTATTATTTGAATATAAACTTCTACCATATCATCTATATGAATATTTGGTCTCAACTGCTCCCCTCCTAAAATCTTAATTTTTCTTTTATGATAAGCATTGTTTGCTAAAATATTTACAACCACATCCATTCTCTGTCTTAAAGAATATCCACATACTGTTGCAGGTCTAACAACGACAGTATTAAATTCATTGGATTGATAGTTTAATAAAATTTTTTCACATTCGGCTTTATATTTTGAATAGTCAGTTAATGGCTCAAGTGAGATTTCTTCGTGAATGTCTTTTTCATTTTTTAACCCATAAACTGATGAGCTAGATGCATAAATAAAAAGCTTTATTTTTTGTTCAATACATTCTTTAACCATAGGTTCAAAAGAATCCAAATTAATACTTTTACCTAATTTAGGATTTAGTTCAAAACTAGGATCATTTGATATACATGCTAAGTGAATAAATGTGTCGTGATTTTTAATGTTTTCTCTAATGAGCTTAATATCTCTAATATCTCCTTTAATAATTTTTAAATTTTTGTGAGCTTTAATTACACTTTCACCAAATATGAATAAATCATATACGGTCACTTCATATCCAAGCGACAAAAGTTTAGGTACCAAAGCTGCACCAACATAACCTCCACCGCCAGTTATAAAAATTTTCTTTGACTCAAACATTTATTATAAATTTTATTTTAAAAGGTACTTTATTGATTTTAATATCTGACCTTTATTAATAGGATTTTTGTTACCTATTGTCTCTACAGATTGGGCTGCTGCGAGTGAACTAATTAGAAGAGCTAAATTTTGGTCAAAATTATTTTTTAAGCAAAGCGAGAGCAAAGACATCATTGCATCACCTGTTCCAACCTTATCTGTAATTTGTGTTGCAAATGCTGGTGAAAAAAAATATTTTTTTTGTGTTGAGTTGTATAGAATAGCTCCCTGAGATCCCCGGGTTACAATTAAATTCTTTATTTTGAACTTTTTACTTAACTTAATCATCAAAGACTTTATTGGAAGATCCTTGCTTCTCATTTCATGTCTTAACTCTGTTTCATTGATAACAACACACTGAACTTTTTTATATTTTTCCATGGTATGGTATCCAATATTTGAAGCATTAACTTGTGCGCATATAGATATAAAATCTTTTGAATTACAAATCTTTTTGGCAGATTTTTCTGAGATAAAACCGTGTCCGTAATCTGTTAAAACGATCAAATCATATTTTTTTAAATGATTATTTAGTTTTTTGTTAAGTTCATTCTCATTTTTTTTGCTTAATAAATCATCATTTAAATTATAAACACCAAGAACTTTTCTTTTATTGAGATCTTCTACAAATCTTTTTTTAATAATTGTTGGTGAGTCTTTTTTATAAATAAAATCATACTTTATATTATTAGGTAAATTCTTTTTGAGGTAACTCTCAAATTCCCGCTTTTCACCCAACATGCTTAATAATGTAACTGATTTGCAAAAACTAGCGAGGTGCCTGGCAATAGCAGCTGAACCGCCTGGATATTGTTCCATGTTTATATCCCTTAAAACCAAAACTGGTTCTTTACCTGATTTACCCATCGCTTCACAAAAGTAATACTGATCAATTATAGTTTCTCCGATAACAAGAACTTTTAATTTCTTAAAAGACTCGATCATTTTATGGATTTGATCAAAAGTATAATTTTTTTTTATTTTATCTATTAGTGTTTTTTGAGAGGTGCTGAAATTTGAAACCGTTTCATTAATTATTTTACTTGAGCTAAAAATGTCCTTTTTATCTGTATATTCTATTCGCCCTCCTACTGACTTGACTGCTTTTATTTCAAGAAAAATTTTTTGGGTTAAATCCGATTTGTTATCTTTATAATCTGGCCCTTTACAATAAACATTTGGTCTTACAATTTTAATCGCTTTTTCTGCATTATCCCATTTATTCGCCACAACATAATCAACAGCTTCTAGAGCAGACAGTGACTCCATTCGCTGTCTAAGAGAAAATACAGGTCTATTTGGTCCCTTTTTTACATATTCATCGGGAGTAACAGTTACAATTAAAATATCACCAAAATTTTTTGCATTTTCAAAATGTTTGATATGACCAAGGTGAAGTAAATCAAAAACTCCATGGCATTGCACAATTTTTTTTCCCTTGTTTTTGAATTTTTTTATAATTTTCGGTAATTCTTCTAAATTTAAAATTTTTGTCATTTTAATATTTTCCTCCATCCAAATTAATTAAAGCTCCAGAAGCATAACTCGAGTGCTGCGAGGCCAATAAAAGAATAAATGGACATATTTCATTTGCTTTGCCAAATCTTTTTATTGAATAATGTTGTTGAATAAATTTTTTAACTTTATTTGGATTACTTTTCATCTGTTTAGACCAGAACTTACCTGGTGTTAAAAGAGGTCCCGGCATTACACCAGAAAAAATTATATTCTTTGTGGAATACATCTTTGACATGCCTTTTGTATAACTATTTAAATAAGATTTTGAAGCTGCATAAGCAATTTTTGCATCCCCATCAATAGCGGATATAGATGAAACATGAACAATTCTACCCCATTTTTTTTTAACTAAAGGTTTTACAAAAACGTTATTTATCTCAATAGCTATACCAACGTTAAATCTCCATACTTTCATCCAATCAAAATAATCAGCTAATGGATTTCCTACTCCTAATGCACCACCTACACTGTGAACAATGATATCGTGATTTCCAAGTTCTTTTAGAATTTTATTGCTTATGTAAGTTCCATTGCCTTCAGGAAGTAAATCTATGCTGTAATAGTGGTGACCTTTTCTTTTACCGCCAATTTTTTTGACTATTTTTTTTAATTTTGACTCACTTCTTGCAATTAAAGTAACCTTACATCCTTCTTTAGCAAATTGAAAAGCAAGTTCTTTGCCAATTCCATTGCTACCTCCAGAAATTAAAACTCTTTTATTTTTTATTCCTAAGTTCATACTCTAAAATTTAACAATTATTCTGCCGGTACTATAATTACCTTGGAACATTTTAATTCCCATATTTATATTTTTAAAATTAATTACCTTGTATATAACTTTTTCTAAATTAATTAGTTTTTTTTTATCTAGTTTAATAAATTTTGGTATATCCCTATATGGTTTAGACTCGCCTCCCAAACATCCTTGTATGTTCTGATTATGCATTAAATTCCAAGCATTTATCTTTATAGCTTTTTTTCTTGGTGGAACTCCCATTATATAACAATGACCCGGCATAGAAAGAAGGTTTGATGCTGTTTCTATTGCTTTGATATTTCCAGTAGTTACGACCGATTTATTAATAGATAAATTTTTAATTTTATTTATATCTTTTCTTTTTTTAAGATTAACTAAAATACTTGCTCCAAGTTTTTTTGCTTTTTTTAGAGCTTTTGAATTTATATCTGCTGCAATTAAATTCTTTAACTTAAATATTTTTGCCGCTTGAAGAATAATTTGACCTAAGCCACCAATACCTACAACTAAAAGTGTATCGTTTTTTTTTAAATGTAATTTATTAAATACCAATCCAAGTGAGGTTGTTGCACAGCATCCGAAAAGGCTTGCTTTTTTTAAAGAATAATTAAATGGAAGTTTTGTAAGTCTATTCTCTGAAACGATAGAATATTCATTAAAAGTTGTGACCCAACCTGCATTAATCGTTTTTTTATTGTAAGTATACTTTGGAGTATCGCTTTGAATCCCGTTGCTTTTTATCCAATGTAAAATAACTTTGTCACCTTTTTTAACTTTTTTAACTGAAGGACCAACTTTTATAACTACTCCACTTCCCTCGTGTCCTAAGAGATGAGGTAAATATATATCTTTTCCTCCTGTGCCTTTGATTTCATCAATCTGTTTTCCACAAATCCCGCTATATTTTAATTTTACTAATACCTGTCCTCTTTTAAGATTTCCTACAAAATTTACTTTTCTAATCACTAAAGATGAATTGTTTTTTTCCAAAATAGCTGCTTTAAAGTTTAATATCATTAACTTAACTTTCTTTTAAAAACTTTCTCAAACTTTGAGGAGTCTATATTTTGTTCTAGTGGATTAATTTTTCCCTCGGTAGGGATAAGAAAGTTTTTATAATCTACATTATTCTTTGTGCAGATTTCTCTTATTCTATCATAGTAAGAAAGCATAGGACTCGCTAAATTATAAGTTCCAAAGTACTCACTTTCAATTAACATCTCATACAGCTCAATAAGTTCCTCTACTTTTATGAAACATCGCTTTACATTTGAAAAAATATTTACCTTTTTTTTTAAATTAATATCGTCAATAGCCTTATCAATGAATGAACCGGGACCACTCATTTTAGTATTTCTTTTATACCCGCCGCTAGAATGAACAACTGGTTGTCGCATTATAAAATGTTTTTTGGTATGGTTTCTTATTAGATTTTCACACTCTAATTTTAATTTTCCATGAACATTATCAGGATTAAGTATAGTGTCTTCATTTGGAAATTTCTGACCAGTAAATATTTTGTCAGTTGAGGGAAAAAAAATTGGCACTGATCTATCTAGATCCTTTAAAACTACTTTAACTAAACCAACATTGTACTTATAAGCCAATTCAGGATCTTTCTCATTTCGTGGAGGGCCTGCAAATGCAGCTAAATGAAATATAAAATCTGGTTTAATTTTATTAAAAAGTTTTTTTTTTTCATCAAAATTAATTAGATCGATGTCAAAAATATTATTATCTTCTTTTTTAAAAATATTGAAATCCACTCCATAAACATTGTAATTTTTTGATTTTAAATAATTAAAAAAAAAGGTGCCAATAAATCCAGATGCACCTGTAATCAAAATTGTCTGTTTCATGAAAATTATTTAATACTTTTAAGTATTTTTTTTGATATAAACTCTTCAGTCAGCAGATATTTTCTTTTAATTCCTTCATATGTCCCGTTATATGAGCAAAATACATCATTTATCCCGAACCCCAAAAATTTTGAAACTTTTACGCCATTTGATATTAGTATATTTGAAATAATATCTCTTAAACCACCTATCATCTGGTGTTCTTCAATTATGAAAATATTCTTTGTTCTCTTACAAATGTTGATTATTGACTTTTTTTCAATTGGTTTAATAGTATGAACACTTAAAACTGATAATTTAATTCCATACTTTTTATAAATTATATCAGAAATATTTTTTGCTAATATCACTGTAGGACCAGTACAAATTATGGTTCCTTGCTTCCCGGCTGAAATTACTGTGTTTTTCTTTAAATCAAATTTATTTTCAGAATTGGTTGAAGAACCTCTTCCTATTCTCATATAAACTGGACCTTTAATTTTGATTGCTTGTTTTGTCATTTTGGTAACTTCGTAAGGGCAAGATGGTGAAAAAATTGTTAAATTTGGAATTGCGTTTAAAATAGATATATCTTCTGTTGAATGATGTGTAGGACCATGATCAGCATAGTGCAAACCTGTTCCACCAGAGATAATTTTAATATTTGATTTATTTAAACAAGCATCATTTCTTATTTGCTCAAAAGCACGATAAACAATATGTGCGCCAATTGCATATGTGAAAGGAATAAACCCCGAGTTTGCAAGTCCTGTTGCCATTGTTATCATATTAGCTTCTGCTATACCGCAATTTATATATTGTGACTTATACGCTAAAGAAATTGGCTTAAAAATTTTATAGCCAGCATCTCCGTTCAACATTATTACTTTTTTATTTTTTTTTAAAATTTTTCCAATTGTTTCTATAAATGCATTTCTCATTTTTATAAATTCAGACTTTTTTTATATTCATTGACAATTTTTTTATCTAAAACATCATAGTGACAGTCATGTTTGTTTTCCAAGAATTTAATGCCGTGGCCTTTAATTGTATTTGCGATTAAAAATTTTGGTTTATTCTTTTTTTTGAAACTTTTTAATTTTGAAATAATATCTCGAATTTTATGACCATTACAAATTTTAAGATCAAAATTAAAAGAGGATACTTTTTTATTAATAGGCTCTATATTCAATATATCTTTTACAAATCCACTTGATTGTTTTTTATTGTTGTCTAAAATTACAATTAAATTATCAAGCTTATGATGTGCTGCAAATAGTAGGGCTTCCCATATAGATCCTTCTTGCATTTCCCCGTCTCCTATCAAACAATAAACTTTTTTCTTAAGGCCTCTTTTTTTATAACCTAAAGCTAGTCCACAAGAATAAGATAATCCATGACCCAAAGACCCACATGAAAATTCAATTGAATTTAAAAGTTCATTTTCACCATGCACTCCTAATAAAGAGTCCTCACTTCCGTAAGTTTTTAGTAATTTTTCATTAATTATTTTTTTTTTAAATAAAACTGCATAAAGGATTACACTAGCATGAGCTTTACTCATTATAAATTTATCTGTTTTTTTTAAAACTTTAAAAAAAATCGATGTTAAAACCTCGGCACTTGATAACGATCCTCCAAAGTGACCCCCGCCTTTTTTAACCAACATCTCTATAGCTTTAATTTTTATCTCTTTAGAGATTTTTTCTAGCAAAGTAATATTGCTTTTCATTTTGATTTTTTTAAAAAGATTTAGCGATTAACTCTTTTAAGTTTTTATTGTTGCGTCTTTAAGACCTGTTTTTTGAGAGGTAACTTTAATTATATCTGCAGCTTCTGTAACTTTTATTCCTTTTTTGCTATTTCTTGTATTAATAGCCTTGATAGCATTTGCAATAGTTCTTTTCCTAATTTTATTAAGTTCTTCAACTGAAATTCCCATTCTATCTGCAGTTTTTTTAAGTTTTTTTGGATCTGAAAAATTTATTCTATCCCATTCATAAGCTCTTAAAACCGTCAAATCATCTGGTGTCCAATCATCCGATTTAATTTCTCCTCCCACAGACCATTTGGAGTCAGCATCAAGTGTTTCTACTGCGATTGAATCAGTTCGTCTTGCTAAATCATATAGTTCAGTATTTCTTAATGGAAGAGCAATAAATATTTTTGCGTAATCTACATTTATTTCTTCAGCAAATTTAATTGTACCCCTTATTTCTTCCCATGTTTCAGTTGGAAAACCTATTATAAAGTTCGCTGCAACAAAAAGTCCTGCTTTTCTCGCATAAGCAACTGTTTCAATAGCGTGTTTGAAATTAAGTGGTTTTAAAACTATGTCTCTAGTTACTCTTTCTGTTCCTGACTCGATGGCGATATCTATATACCTGCAACCACTTTGAACCATCAAATCTATTAGTTCTCGATCAAGTCTAAAAACCGCAGTTGCAATGGAAGTCCAAGGCATTGTAAGGCCTCTCTCTATCATTCTTTTAAAAAGAGCCTTTGATCTTTTAGGATTTGTATACATGTTATCATCATCAAAAATTAATGCTTTTATACCGTATTCTTTTTTCAACCATTCAATTTCATCACAGACATGATCTGGCGTTCTTGCTCTGAAATAACTTCCCTGGAGAGATGGAACCTGACAGAAAGAACATTTTTCTGGACATCCTCTAGATGTTATAATTCTTGCATAAGGAAAAGCCCCTGGTTGGTCAACACTTTTTCTATCACTAAAACTTTTTGCATAATCATGGAAATCTATTAAGTGGTATGCTGGTTTAGGCAAAATATCTAAATCTTTAATAAATGCTGAATGTCCTCTATTTTCTATTTCTCCGTTATTTTTTCTAAAAGCTATTCCTCTCTCAGGAAGATCGCTTGCATTACAATGATATCCAACTAATTGACGAAAAACATATTCTCCCTCTCCTATTACAACATAGTCTAAATTTTTATCCTCCATAGCTCTCTTTGGATTTGCCATTGCATATACACCACCAAGAACAGTTGTAATTTTATGTGATACACCTTTTATAATTTCTGTAGTGAGATTGGCTGCTTGTGCGTACTGATCCATCAAAACAGTTAAACCTACAATATCAGGATTAAATTCTTTGATCTTGTTATGAAGATCTTCTTTTGAAAAATTGTATTTGTAAGCATCGATAATTTTTACTTCTTCACAAACATCTTCTACCATTGCTGCAATTTGACAAAGATTCCATGGCAATAAATCCCAGAGAGCATTTACATCCTCATCTATCCAATGAAAATTTGGCATTATAAATAAAATTCTTGGTTTCTTTAAAATTTTGCTTTTATCTAAATTGAAAGGATCTTTTAAAAGAACAGGATTTAATTCTCTAAAATATTTTCGTCTACCTCTACTGTCGATTAAACCTTTTTGTGCCTTTTTAATATCTAAGTTTTTATTTGTACTCATAATTTTATTTATATCCTCCATCTATATGGACTACAGAACCATTCATAAACTTATTTTCAGCAGAAACAAAGAGGTTTATAAATTTAATTAAATCCTCAGGCTCTCCTATTCTTTCTACAGATAGCTTGTTTTTCATTAAATTTCTAACTTTAGAAGGTTTAGTCATTTTTGCCTTATACCAATTATTGTTTTTTGCCGCAACAATGCTTGTCTTTATACAATTTATTAAAATATTATACTTTCCAAAAACAAGAGAGCTCTTTTTTACAAAATTTTCCAAAAAAGCTTTAGAAGCAGAATAAGTTATAGGAGCAGCTGAGTCCTCTACTGCTAGGCTTGAAAAGAAAAGAATTCTGCCAAATTTTTTTTTAATCATTTTTTTAATAAAGTAATTATTAATCATTATATGTTTTAAAATGTTTAAATCTAAGCTTTTTTTCCAGTCATTTATTTGAAAAGGATACTTTTTAATACCGAAAGATCCTCCTACAGCATTTATTATAACATCTGCTTCAACTTTATTTTTCTTTAAAATCTTTAATATTGTTTTCTCATCATTCATAAAATTTAATCTTAAAAATTTGATTTTTTTTGATTTTCTAATTGAGTCTGGAATGGACCTTAGACTTTTTTCTTTAGAATAAGTTGCAAAAATCCTGTAGTTCTGTCTAAGAAAGCTATTTAAACAGGCTATCATAAGACCAGATGTTCCCCCTAAGATTAGCAAGTTTTTTTTCATTATATTACCTATTTCTTTAAAAGCTTAAACCAAACTTCTGTTTCTTTCTCAATTTTTTCCGGTGTCCAAACTGGAGCGGACTTCCAATCATCAATATTATTTAGCAAATCTTTTATTCCTTCTTCTATTGTTGTCTTGGGTTTCCAGTTTAATTCTGATTTTATCTTATCTATATCCCCAAGTGACCTTTTAGGTTCCCCTGGTCTTTCAGGAATCTGAATTTTTTTTCCTCCAATAAGATTTGCAACTGTATTAACCGATGTCTCTTTACCGCTAGCAATATTGTATGACTCTAAATTTTTTCCTTTCTCAGCTATTTTTATTAAAGCATTTACTAAATCAGAAACATGAATAAAATCTCTGGTTTGATTTCCATCACCAACAATTGTAAGTGGAGCGTTAGCAATTTTTTGTGCTAAAAAAACTCCAAAAACTGCTCCATATGCTCCTGTAGTTCTAGATCGTGGACCATAAGCATTAAAAAGTCGTGCAGAAATATTTGGCATTTTATAAACTTTTCCCCAGTGTAAAACTAATTCTTCCCCTAAATATTTTGTTAAGGCATAAGGATATTTTGGATCTATATTTGAATCTTCTTTTGTAGGAAATTTTTCTGGAATTCCATAACAACTTGCTGAAGCAGCATAAACAAATTTTTTCACATTAGCTTTTCTAGAAGCTTCTAAAATTTTTAAAGTACCGTTTACATTGCAATTAAAATAATCTGAAGGATTAGTTATGCTAGGGACTATGTCAGCTAATCCTGCTAAATGGAAAACCCAATTAACATTTTTAAAATAACTTTCTATATCGTCTTTTTGATCAGAAATATCTTTTTTTATAAAATTTATTTTATTTTTTGATTTTTGAAGATTTGACATTTGTCCTGTTGATAAATTATCAATTACAGTAACTTCATGATTTAGCTCAACCAACTTATCAACTAAATTACTTCCTATAAATCCTGCTCCACCAGTAACTAATGATTTCATTTTAATAAAGATGTTTTATTATATACCAAAGCTCCGCACTTCACAATTTCCGATTGTGTAATGAGTTTAATCATAAATTCTGTTCTCAATATCTAAATATAATTATACAATAAATTCGATTGTCTTTTAGATATTGTCATTTTAATTTTATTAGCCAGTATTTTAATCTCTTGACCCTTATCTTCAATGATATCAAAGACTAAATGTGAAAATGGACCTGATAAAAATTGAACCTTTTTTTTAATTTGAACTAAATTATTAAAAAAACTTTGTTTCAAATAACCATCCTCATTTTCATGTGATTTACAGAAATCTATAAATTTATTTATATCTTTCTGATTTTCTTTAAATCCATTTAGAAAATGAGCAAGCCCCTTTGCAGAACGTAAAAGATTAAGAGTTTTTTCATCAACAAATTTATTATGTCTGCATAAAATATACTTACCTAAAACATTTTTTTTAAACTCTTTGGATTTTCCGTTGATATTTTTTTGATATTTGATTTTTGGATTGTAAAATTCTGGTTTTTCGCCAATTATTGAGGTTATGGATTTTTTTAAAATTTCAATTTGATTTAAATTATATTTAATCACTATCCACATAAATCTACCTATCCAATTCTTCCTTTAGTTCGTCATATTCCTTCATTTTTCGTTTCATGAAATTTATTGTTAATTTGGTTTTTGCAGCAATTCCCTTGGGTGTTAGGACGTATACGTAATTAATTTTATTTGGATTATTTTTAAAACTGTTTATCTTTACAAGACCTTTGTTTTGTAAGGCTTTTAGACAATAGTTTAGTTTTCCCAGGCTAAAACCCAACTCTTCAGCTAAAGCTCTTTGAGAGGATGCTTTTCTCTTGGGGTCAAGTTTTCTTAATATATTAAAATGATCTTGATTATCGTCCATAATTTAGTATGTTCAATTATTGAACGTTATAACGTTCAATAATTGAACAGTAAAGAACTATTTCAGTTTTTAGCAAAAAGAGTGATATTTATCACTTTAACGAGGTATATTGCTTCGAAGAACTATGAAAAAAACCGAACTTTTTTGTACTCTTGGCCCAAAGTCTTTAAATAAAAAATTTCTAAGATTTGCAGTTGGAAAGGTGTCCCTATTAAGACTGAATATGTCTCATGTAAAAATAGGTAAACTTCAAAAAACAATAAAATTTATAAGAAGGTATTCTTCAACACCTATTTGTATTGATACTGAGGGCAACCAAATAAGGACTAAAGTTAAATCTACAATAAAATTAAAAAAGAATTTTATAGGAAAAATTAATAGAACAGGTGGAATTTTTAATCTTTATCCAAATAGCGTTTTTGACCAAGTGAAAATAAATGATATTTTAGAAATAGGGTTTGATAATTTGAAAATTAAAATAATTAAAAAAAAAAATAACCTCATAAAATTTAAAACATTGGTATCAGGAAATTTAGAAAATAATAAAGGTGTTCATTTAGCAAATAGAAATATAAGCTTAAAATATTTAACAGAAAAAGATTTTAAAGCTATAAATATTGCAAAAAAATTAAAAATAAAAAATTTCGCTTTATCATTTACTAATACTCACGAAGATATAAAAAAATTTAATTCAATACTTCCCAATAGTAGAAAAATTTTTAAGGTGGAAACATCTTTGGCAATTAAAAACTTAAATAAATTATTTAAATACGGAAAAAATTTTTTAATTGATAGAGGTGATCTTTCAAAAGATATAACTCTTGAAAAGATACCGTATTTTCAAAGATTTATTTTTAAGAAAGCTAAGAAGTTTAAAAAAGTTAAAATTTTTATTGCAACAAATTTTTTAGAAAGTATGATTGAGAAACCTTATCCTACAAGAGCCGAAGCTAATGACATCTTCAGTTCTTTAGAGATGGGAGCTTCTGGACTTGTTTTAGCAGCCGAAACGGCAATTGGCAAATATCCAGCAGAGAGTGTTGCCTTTATCAGAGATATGTACAGCACTTTTAGAAAATTTAGAAATAACAAATTATGAAAAATAGACTTCTTTATCATGTAGATGATTTTGGAAGAACTAATAAAATAAATTTATCTATTCATAAAACTATAAGAAAAGGAAATACAAATAGTATTTCTGTTATGGTCGGTCAAAGTGGGGATGATGGTGCAAGTAAAATTATAAAAAAATTAAAAAATATTAATATAAGATTACATATTAATCTAACAGATGGAAAATCAATTACAAAAGATGGTAATGCCACGAATGAGAATAATTTTTTTAAATTTTCATTTGTTGATCTTTTTTTTGCACCACTAAAATCTAATTTTAAAGAGAAGAAAGAAACTGTAGAAAAAGAAATACTTGCGCAAATAAAACATTTTAAATTAAAATATAAAGTAAAAGTTTTAAAAATTGACGGACATCAACATGTGCATTTAATACCTTGGATATTAAATTTGATAATAGATATTTCAAATAAAAAATATAAAGTAAAAGAAATCAGAATAGTAAATGAAAGTTTTTTCTTTACAAAACTAGCTGATATTTTTAAAAAGTTTTATATTATTAATTTTATTAAGTTTTCAATATTGAAATTTTTATCTTTATTTGCAAAATCAAAGTTAAAAAGAGCCGAAATTCCTTATAATTATAAATTTATGGGAGTTTTATATAGTGGATACATGAACATTCAGTCTATTGAAAAGTATATTAAAATTCTAAGGAGAAATAATATAAGAAAACCAATTGAAATATTAATGCATCCTAACGTATCTAATATATCTGAGTCTAAAGAGTTTCTAAATGAAAGTATGCATAAGTACTATTTGTTAAAAAAAAGAAAAGAGGAATTTAATCTTATTGTATCAGAAAAGTTAAAGAAAGTTTGTGAACCTTATGAAAATTTTATTAATAGTAGATGAAACACCTTTCTTTCATCCAAAATTTGTAAATGATTTAGTTGAATCTTTAAAAAAAGATAATCATGAAATCAATGTCGGACTTGTAAAAAAAATTGGTAAAAAAAATAGTATTTATAAATACCTTGTATCAAATTTTACTAAACTTAATTTAAGTGAAATAATATTGCTTGGATTAAAAAGAGTAATATATTTTATATCAAACTTTTTTTTACCAAAAGGTTTTAAGAATAGGTTTTTTTCTGTTAGATCTGTTTTAAAAAAGAAAAATATAAAATATTTCCTAATTGAAAAAAATATAAATCAAACAAAATATTATGATGTAATAAAAAAACTAGATGTTGATTTAATTATTTCTAGCAACTCATTGTATTTTGGAGAAACAATTTTGAAATTACCAAAAAAAGGATGCATTAATAGACATACATCTTTACTTCCATCTTACGGCGGTGTGTGGCCAGTTTTACAATGTATTGCAAATAACGAAAGTTACACAGGCGTAACCATTCATCAGATGACGAATATTCTTGATGAAGGGAAAATTCTATCTCAAAAAGTTATCTCATTGGAGAATAATAGGAATTTAAATGATATTTACAAAATTGCTTTTAGAGAAAGTCCAAATTTAATTATAGAAGCTATAAATAATTTAGCTAACGGGAAGTTTATAGAAAATAATTATAAGAAGAGCTATTATTCGTTTCCAAATGATATGGACTGGTCAAAATTCAGAAAAAACGGAGGAAAATTTATTTAATTATTTTAAGTATGATATATTTATTTTAGAATATATTTCTGCAGGGTCAAAATCATTAAGGTAACTGCTAACTAGTAGATTAAAATTAATATCATCTTCTATTTCAAAAAATAATTTTTCCTTTGAATGACAGTATTTTCTTTCTAAAATTCTTTCAGTTTTAGGATCAAATAACAAAAAAATCAATCTTCCTGAAATATTTTTACATTTGATATTTATATATTTAACTTCTGACTTATTCTTAGAAATAAGAAATAAATCATTAACCTTATGATTATAAATTAAATAATCTTTTAGAAAGATTTTAGAATATATTCCTGGATTAGGTGAATAAAAATTTCTTTTTGATCTTTGTTTATATTCATTTTTCCAATCACTTCTTTTTTTAATCAAAAAAGATTTAGCTAAGATTATGTCTTTATTAATAGTTACATCTGAATTTGTATATTTGTAATCTTCCTTTTTAAAATTAAATTTTTCTAATGTTTTAAAATCAATATCTTTTTTTATATCTTTCATCTTTGATCTAACTATTGAAAAACTTCCATCAATTAACTTTTCATTTGGTGCTATTAACACTTTATCAACGCAGTTAAGGTTAAATTTATTAAGAATAATACCGTTAAAACTAAAATTTTTTAAATAGATTGCATTTAATATTAATTTATCTTGGCCTGGTTTTATCTTAATCCTTTGCGATTCCAGCTTGTTATAATCAATTATTGGAAAAATTTTTTTACTATTACATTTTTTAAATAGTACCAATATCTGTTTATTTTTATTTAAATTTTTTTTATCTGCTTCGAGTTTTATTATTATATGATTAGAATCATATGACTTCGTCTTAAATGAAATATTTTCAAATTTTTCCAAATTTAAATTTTTTAAATAATCTTTATGTTTTTTTGAATAAAAAAGAAAAGACACAGATATTACTAAAAATAGTATTATTAAAATTATAAAAAAAGATCTAATTGTTTTATTCATTATTTAATTTATTTTTAATCTGTTTAAACATGATTGCTCCACTATTTAAAAAAAACATAAAAAATATTATTGAAAAAACTTCTAAAAAGAAATAATGCCTGCCTTGAAATTGCAATGAGTAAAAAAAACACAAATAAAGAAATAAAATTATACTAAATATAACTTTTAAGTCTTTGTTTTTGTATAAACTTAAAAAAATTAAAACAAAAGATAGCGCTATATATATTTTATCAAAAATAACAAAAACACGTAATAAATTAAATTTTAAAAAGAAAATTTCACTGATGGCGGTATTAATTTTCGGTAAAATACCATGAGAAAATGGTAGTAAAAATACTTTCTTAATTGAATAAAGATATTTAATTAACATTTCATCTATATGTAAAACAAAATAATTAAAATATGAAAATAGCATATTGCAGTTATATGAAACGCATGATTGATAAATCATAATACTGTCTGATATTGGACCAAAAGAATTTAAAAAATCTTTTTCTGGGAACATATCGTTACTTAATGTGGCTCCGAGTCTATGAAAAGTTCTCCCGGGATAAACTGAAGAAGAAAGAAATATAAAATATAAAGATGTTGAAAGAAAAAAAATTGTGGATCTGATCTTTTCTTTTAAAAGTTTATTTTCATTCAAAAAAATCGCCAAAATAAAAATAGGCGTTAACATTCTTAAATCAGTTTTAAATAATAAAGAGGATGAAAAAATAAGGGATGAAAAAAATACTATTTTAAATAAAGGTTTTTTAGACTCAAGAATAAAATATATTAGAATAAAACATAAAATGAATAAATTTGCTTTTAAATAATCCCTCATTGGAGATGAAAAAAGATTCATCAAATGAAAAGAGGAAAACACCCAGATAAACGAAGAAAAAAAAGATAATATTTTACTTTTAAATATTTTATTACAAAAAATGTAAAATAAAATTATATTTGAAACATAAAAAAAACTTATTAATAATGGACTATATATAATATTTGAGCCTGTTGTTGGATTATAGAAAAAAATATAGTTCTCTGAATAATTTAGCGCAAATACAAAAGAAACTAAAAAAGATAGAGTTACTAAAATTGAAGGTAAAATTATACTAATTTTATCTGTTGATTTATAAAAAGATAGATATTTGAAACCATTTTTTAATCTTTGAAAATCATAAATTAAATAAGCAAGCCAAAATATAGATATTGAAAATAAAAAAATAGAGAATTTTAATGAACCCATTTCATAAACAACTAAAAAATCCCTAGGAATTGCAGAATGAAATTCTATTAAACTTTCAGGGGCTAAATTTGCTAAAAGATCCTTTAAATATTCTTTCATAAAAAGAAAAAAATTAATATTTGTTACTTAACAAATAAATCTTATAATGTATTTAATTTAAAATTACACATGATTAAAAAAAGATTAAATACAAAAATTGTAATTCTTTGCGGTGGAATGGGGAAGAGATTAGGGAAAATAACAAAAAAAATTCCTAAACCAATGGTTAAGCTTGGTAAGTTTAGAATCATAGAGCAGAAAATTAGATATTATAAAAAACAAGGTTTAAGAGATTTTATTTTTTGTTTAGGCTACAAAAATAAAGTAATTAAAAAATTTTTAAAAAAAATTGCGCCTGATGGGATATTTTATGAAAGTGGAATCAAGCCAGGAATTTTAAAAAGAATATATTTGGCAAGAAAATCATTCTCAAAAACTACAATAATAAGTTATGGAGATACTTTAGCTAAAATAAATTTTAACGATTTATTAAAAAAGCACATTAAATCTAAAGCCATGTTAACTCTGGTGGTTTCTCCCTTAAAAAACCCTTTTGGTATAGTAGAGTGGAATAATTCAAAAAAAGTTACAGCTTTTAAAGAAAAACCAATTTTTAATCATTTTATTGGGTATGCAGTTATTGAGCCTAAAATTTTTAAATTTTTACCTAAAAATATTATTGATCTGCGTGATGGAGATGGTCTTGTAAAGGCTATAAAAAAACTAAGTTCTAAAAGACTAGTTAATGCTTATACCTTTGATGGGTTGAATATGACGGTAAATTCATCTAATGAACTCAGAGAAGCTAAAATTAAGATTGGAAAGTATTATACCTTTGATGAAATTCTTCAAAAATAAAAAAGTCTTGGTTACAGGTGGTGCAGGTTTTATTGGATCGCATCTAACTAAAAATTTAGTGCACTTAGGTGCAAAAGTAAGTGTAACAGTAAAATATAAAAGCATTATAGACTCGCCAAGACTATTGGGGGTTTGGGACAAAATTAATGTAATAGAGGCAGACTTAAGAAACCCTGACTCTGTTAGAAACATGAGTAAAATTAAATTTGATTTTATTTTTCACCTAGCAGCTTATAATCATGTTGGAGACAGTTTTGTTCATATTAATGAGGCATTTCAAGCAAACTTAAATTCTACAATAAATTTAATGAATTCTGGACCAAAATTTAAGAAATTTATTAATATTTCTTCTTCGGAAGTTTATGGTTATCAAAAAAAATTACCTTTTGATCCAGCTAATATTCCCGATCCACAATCCCCATATGCATTAAGTAAATATGTAAGTGAATTGTATGGAAGATTAAAATTTAAAGAGAGTAGATTAAATGTAGTTTCTATTAGACCTTTTAATACATTTGGACCTTACCAGAGCGAAAAGGCGATTATACCAGAAATAATAATTAAATGCCTATTAAATGAGGAAATAAAAACTACTAAAGGAATGCAAACTAGAGAATTTAATTATGTTCAAAATATTATAGATGGAATTTTACTTTGTGCAAAAAAAATAAATTACGTTAACCAGCCAATTAATATTGGAAGTAATAAGCCAATTAAAATAAAAGATCTTGTAAAAAAAATTCATAAAGCAAGCAAATCTAATTCTAAGTTAAAGATTGGTGCCTTAAAGTATAGGCCCAATGAAATATGGAAGATGCAGGCTAACAATAAATTTATCACTAAGAATTTATCATGGAAACCCAAGATATCTTTTGATGATGGACTTGTAGAAACAATAAATTGGTATAAAAAATTTACTAATATCTTTTTAAATAAAAAGAGCAGCGTAAGTAGGCTTTAGAGCATGATCACAGTAGTAACCCCAGTTTTTAATGAAGAAAATAGCCTTGAAGAGTTATTTTCAAGATTAGACAAAGCTTTTAAGGGAATTAATCAAGATTTTAATGTTCTTTTCGTAGATAACGGAAGTAAAGACGGCTCTCTTAAAATCATAAAAAAAATTAAAGAAAAAAATAATAACGTTAAATATATAAGCCTTACCAAGAATTTCGGTCATCAAGGTGGAATATGGGCAGGAATTTATCATGTTGACGGTTCGTGTGTTATTATGGACTCTGACTTACAACATCCTCCTGAAACCATTCCTAGCTTAGTAGAAAAATGGAAAAAAGGAGCAAAAGTAGTAAATACAAAAAAAATTTCAGATAATGATAATAGATTATGGAAAAAATTATTATCTAAGTTTTTTTACAATGTTGCAAACTATTTTACTAAACTTGAGCTTTCGTCGGGGCAATCAGATTTCTGTTTAATAGATAAAGATGTTGTTAAAATAATGAAAGAACTTCCCGAAAGAAAAATCTTTATAAGAGGGTTAATAAATTCACTTGGATTTGAAAGTTCAACAGTAAATTATAACTGCGCACGAAGAAAAAATGATAAATCAAAATTTTCTATATTTGAATATTTAAATTTGGCCTTTGACGGAATCATCTCTTTTAGTGCAATTCCTGCCACAATTTTTTTCTGGTTTGGAATTTTAATTGCTTTAGGGTGTATTATATACTCAATATATTTACTTCTATTATACGTATTTTTTTCAGGGGATACTTTGCCTCCTGGTTGGACAACAATAGTTTTAGCAATTTTCTTTCTAAGTGCAGTTCAACTTATTGGTTTAGGTGTGATTGGCAAATATAATTCTATAACACTTGAAAATATAAAAAAGAAACCTGAATTTATTGTAAAAGAGAAAAGTCTCTAACTTTTTTTTTTAGCAGAAATAAAATATTGTCCACCCAAGGGTAGTTTTTTCAAAATTTTTTCAATAGGATTTAGAATTCTTAGAAAATAAGGGAAATATAAAAAATATCCTGAATTTTCAATATCTAGATTTGAGTGACTTATAATTTTTTTCATATTTTTCATTGTAATGAGCTCTGCATCCTCATCATATTCACAGTTACTAACTATTTTTCTAGTTACAGGATTATAAGGATTGTGCTCTGTTAAAAATACCGTACCATCCTTTTTTAATATTTTATAAATTTTATTGAATTCTTTTTGTCTATTTTCAGGTTCTATATGATGGAAAACTCCATTAACCATAATTAAATCAAAAGAATATTTTTCAATTTCTTGAAATTGAATAAAGTTTACACCTTCATAATTCTTTTTTGCTATTTCTAAACTTTTTATAGATGGATCTGTTGCAAATATTTGAGAGTTCTCATATTCCTTTTTTAGATGATTCAAATAAAGACCTACTCCACAACCTAGGTCCAATATAGTTTTTGGTTTTTCACAGTTTTTTTTTAAAAGACGAACTTTAATTAAATGAATATAGCTATAATCACTGGTAAAGAATTTTAATAATTTTGCTGTTGAATTTACATAAGTTTTTGAATGGTCATCAAAAATTTTCATAATTTTAATGTTTACATTCAAAAATAATTAAAGTAAATATTTGGTGTACTGAAAAGCATGGTGGGAAATAAGTGTGAAATTCACTTGCTGTACCTGCAACCGTTAAAGTCGGAGCGCCACCCAGTATAGTCCGCTGTTGAATGAAGGCCAGGGAAAGTCTAGTTCTGCAATTTTAATTAGCAGTGGCGTTATTTATAAAATTGAGCGAAAGCTTAAATTGAAAAAAGGAGCCACATGCAAAAAATAATAAAAATAACTTTTTTTACTATAATAATGCTTTTATTTTTTTATAAAGCATTTTCGAAAGATGTACCCATTATTGTGATTTCGCCAGGTAAAACGCCTCAGTCCCTAAGCACAGTTGGGAGTACAGTTACCGTTATAGATGGTGAAACAATCAGAAATTCTAATGAAAGTTTTCTTGGTGCAATCATAGATCAAGAATCTGGCAGTACAAATACTTTTCAGGATGGAGGTCATGGTACAAATATGGGTATCCAGTTAAGAGGCTTAGAAAAGAGATATTCTACAGTTTATATAGATGGGGTGAAGATGTCTGATCCTAGCTCCCCTGACAATAGTTTTTACTTCCAAAATATAATGAAAGAGTCAATTGATAGAGTTGAGGTATTAAAGGGAAATCAAAGTTCGCTTTACGGACCAAATGCTATTGGTGGTACAATTCATATATTTACAAAAAAAGGAAAGCCTGGATTTAGATCAAATGCAAAAGTTCAGTCTGGATCCAATGATACGAACAGTATTTATTATTCTGCAGACGGAGGAAACGATAAAATAACTTACTATTTGGGTTTAAATCGTTTTTTGACTAACGGTATCTCAGCAATGAATGACAATGATGAAAGTGATAGCTACGAGAATAAGGGTCTACATGGAAGTTTAGATTATAAATTAAGTGATAATTTTAAAATTGAAAACACATTAAGATATGTAAGAGCTGACTTTCAATACGATGCTGTAAGCTCAGCTTCGACAGATGTAAATGATGCTAGTGATAATACGGAGGGCAGTTACTCTTTAAAAGTATTACATGACAAAGGGAAATTTAATAATGTATTCAGTTATAACAAAACTTATATAGAAAGAAATACATCCGAAACAACAGCAGGTAATTTTCAAAATTATTTTGGTCATAGAGATACTTTTAATTTTACAGGTACATACAATTTTGATTTAGACAACAGGTTAGTTTATGGTTTAGACGCAGAGTTTGATGCTACAAGATATGATGGGGATTATGCCCCCTCAGCAGCTGGTTATAAACAAACGCTCTGGGACAAAGAAGCTGATGAACATATTTTTTCACAATATTTTGACTATCAATTTAGGCCACTTGAAAAACTATTTGGAACTGTTGGTTTGAGAAGTGATGAGCATTCTGCAACAGGTAGGAAACAAAGCGGAAGAGTAACAATGGCCTATAAACTAGATAATAATTCAAAAATTAGATCTTCTTTTGGCTCTGGAGTTAGATTTCCCTCTATGTATGATTTGCATTATGCAAATGGAAATACAAATGCTTCGGGTGGAGGAACATATTCTGGAGATGGCTATCGTGGTCTTGTAGTAGGTGATTTAAACGCCGAAAGAGCAAATAGTTATGACCTTGGTTATGAAACTTACTTTGATAATTTAAATTTAAATTTTGATGTTGCTTATTTCTATGTTGAACAAAAAAATCCACTGAATTCTGATGGAAGAAATAACTGGAAAATGGGAAATACAGTCGGTGTTAATTATGCTAAAGGTTTGGAACTTGGGCTTAAATGGAATCCTGAAAATACAAAACTTGGAATAAAATTTGATTACACTTATACAGATTCATATGACTCAAACAATTGTTATGCTAGTTGTACGCTCAGCTCTGGAATGAAAGATGCAAAAGTAAGAGTTCCACGAAATACCTTTTCCTCAAATTTAACCCATGAAACTTTACCGGGTTTAAAAAATTCTCTATTAATTAAATACGTTGATAAAACTAGAGATTTTGGTAATTCAAACAATTCTTGGACCGATGTTTTGCTTGATGATTATATTACATTTGGTTTATCAAGCAATTATAGTATAGCAGAAAATTTTGAACTAACATTTAATGCTATAAATTTATTTGATGAACAATATGAACAATCTCATCAATATTCGCAAATGGGAAGATCTTTTAATTTTGGTCTTAAAAGAGTATATTAAATATGCATTATGATAAAAGAATTAAAAGTATTTTTAGGTATTTTTGTTGTGTTGGCTGCAAGCAGATTTATTCCCCATCCTCCAAATTTTACTAGTTTAATTGCTTTATCTTTTTATGTTCCTGTATTCTTTGGTTTGAGATTTATTCCTTTGGTCGTATTATGTTTTGTGATTACGGACATATTTATTGGATATCATAATACGTTATTTTTCACATGGGGAAGCGTAATTGTTGTTGGTCTGATCTCAAAATATTTATTTTCTTCTATAATAAAAAGACTTAGTGGAGCATTTCTAGGTGCTGTTCTTTTTTTTCTTATAACTAACTTTGGGGTTTGGACTACCGGCATGTATGATTATAGTTTTCAGGGGTTGATAAATTCATACATAATGGGATTGCCTTTTTTTGGTTATACACTAATTTCAACATTGGTGTTTTCATCTATCATAGAAACTTTGTATAAAATTAGCAAAGTCTCTATTAAACAAATATTTTAATTTCAATGGTTTATCTTGGGATAAACGTTAGTCATGGAGCAAGTGCTGCTCTAATGATAAATGGAAAAATTGAAGCGGTATTCCAGGAAGAAAGAATTACAAAAATAAAAAATTTTAATGGATATCCAAAACGCTCTATAGATTGTTGTGTAGCTTATGCTGCAGAAAGAAAATTAAAAATTGATATTGCAGCATTTAGTACGAGAGTAAGTGATCATTTTGGTTTGAAATATCCTATAAGTCATTTTTTTACTGTTGGAGATTATAAAGATTTTTATGGAAAGGAATATTATTCAAGAATTATTCAAAAAAAATCTGTAAAAAACTACTTAAAAAAACTAAATAATGACAAAAGAAACAGTGCCAACCTCTATCTAAACTATAAGAAAATCAATAATTCAAACTATAATAATATTAAAATTTTTAATAATCTTCAAAAAAATATGCTTGTAAAACAATCTAGAGGATTAATAAAAAAAATATTATTTCTAGATCACCATACATGTCATGCATATTATGCTCTATATTCTATAGATAGAAAATTAATAAAAAAAAATAAATTTGCTGTATTAACTTTAGATAGTATCGGAGATGGATCAAATCAAACTTTTTGGATTTTTGATAATAAAAAAAATAAATTAATAAACATTAATAGATCCTCGAAATCAGAATTAGCTAGGGTGTATAAAATGGTTACTCTGATTTTGTCAATGAAACCAGATGAACATGAATACAAAGTTATGGGATTAGCGCCTTATTCGAAAGCTAAATTTGCACAGGACATATATAAAAAAGTATTTAAAAATATTTTGACCGTAAAAAACTGCAAGATAATCCACAATAAAAGGCCTAGAGATCTATATCTTTATCTTGAAAAAAATTTAAAAGAGTTTCGATTTGACAATATTGCTGGTGCAGCACAGCTTTTTGTAGAAAAGGTCTCATCCAAGCTACTTGGTCAGATCTTTTCGAAATATAAAATTAAACACTTTGCTATTACTGGAGGTGTGTCACTTAATATCAAAATGAACAAATTATTGTCTGAATTAAAATTTGTTAAATCAATACATGTGGCTCCAACAGGAAGTGATGATTCTTTGTCTATGGGTGCATGTTATTTTTTAGCAAAAGAAAAGTCTAAGGCACTTGAAAATATTTATTTGGGACAAAACTTGTTTAAAAACCAGAAAAAAACATCTTCTTATATCAAGAAGTATTTTGGTAATAAGAAATTCGTAGTACGTAAAAACATAAGCACAAAAAAAATAGGAGAGCTATTAAAAAAAGGTGAAATAATAGCATTAGCACACGGAAAGGAAGAGTTTGGTGCTAGAGCGCTTGGAAACAGAAGTATTATTGCAAATCCTTCTGATTACGGAGTTGTTAAAAAAATAAATGAAATGATAAAAAGTAGAGATTTTTGGATGCCCTTTGCCTTAACAATCCTAGAGGAAAAACATAAAGCTTTCTTAGACAATTCAAAAAATTTGAGTTGTGAATATATGACAATGGGTTTTGATGTAAAAAAAAGTAAAGTTAAAAAAATTATTGCTGGATGCCACCCATACGATAAGACAGTTAGACCCCAAATTTTAAAAAAAATAAGAAATGAAAGCTATTATAATTTAATTAAAAGTTTCTACAAACTTACTGGAATTCCAGCAGTTCTTAACACAAGCTTAAATTTACATGGGAATCCAATAGCTTCAGATATTCATGACGTTTACAAAGTTTTTTTAAACTCTGAATTAAAATATCTCTATATCAACAACAATTATTTAATTAAAAAAAATATTAAGTAAATTTTTTTCAGTGCATAAATCAAGCCAATTGAGTTATTAGTACTGGTCAGCTACACGCGTTACCGCGCTTCCACATCCAGCCTATCAACGTGGTGGTCTACCACGGCTCTATAGGAAGAACTAGTTTTGAGGT
>MDTB01048588.1_pt1 | contig 40047 bp, 42 predicted proteins | sample 811161 | NCBI WGS metagenome assembly MDTB01 (sample SAMN05326650, study PRJNA326480) | marine metagenome | isolation source: seawater | place: Mediterranean Sea | collected 2009 | reverse complement strand
GTGGGTCACACTTGTTAAGGACTGAGTGATGCCAACCTTAGTGGTTGGCCCGAATTGGGTCGGCGACATGATCATGGCCCACGGGTTGATTTCATTTTTGAGGTCCAAGCGGCCAGATGATCCGATTCATATGCTTGCACCCAGTTGGAGTTTGGAGGTCGCGCGGAGAATGCCTGAAGTTGATCAGGTCATTGAGCTTCCGTTCGATCACGGTGAGCTGAAGTTAAAGGAACGGTGGGCATTCGCTCGAAAGCTTCGTTTTTCTCGTTATCATCGTTCGTTCATTCTTCCTAATTCCCTCAAATCGGCACTGATTCCAGCGATGGCCGGTATTCCTCGCCGAATCGGATGGCGAGGTGAGTACCGATACAAGTTGCTGACCGATCTGCGAATTCTTCACGAGGCTCGATTCCCGCGAATGATTGATAGGTATATGGCACTTGGCTTTCCGGCAAACCTTGCTCTGTCAGCCAATCAATTACCTGAAGCTCCCCTATTTCCGCGTTTGAGCACAGATCAAGCATCACAGGATCGTCTGGTGACTACCTATGGACTGGATCGCTCTCGGCTAGTTGCTATTTGTCCTGGAGCCGAGTTTGGACCTGCCAAGCAATGGCCTATTGATCATTTTTCCGATCTAGTGACACGCTTAATTGATGATGGGTATCAGACTGTCTTGTTGGGCTCGCCTAATGATGCAGACGATATTCGGCGATTAATCGACCAGATTGAAAAATCAAAACGAAAGGGCCTCGTCAATCTTGCAGGTTTGACATCGATCCCTGAGGCGGTTGATGTGATCGGGTTATCGAAAGCCGTTGTGACACATGATTCTGGCTTGATGCATGTGGCTGCAGCCACAGGTCGTCCGTTAGTTGCATTGTTTGGACCGTCTTCACCAGCGCATACGCCGCCTCTCAGTGGGATGGCAGTGACTTTGACGCATCCTGTACCCTGCCATCCATGCTTCAAAAGAGAGTGTCCCTTAAAACATCAGGCATGCTTGTCTGAGCTCTCGGTTGATGAAGTATTCGACGCGTTATCGCAACAAATCCAGCGGATAGCCTAATGCGTGTTTTGGTCGTGAAAACATCTTCCATGGGTGACTTAGTTCACACATTACCAGCGCTCACGGACGCAACACGAGCACTTGGCGACATTCGATTTGATTGGGTGTGTGAGCCAGCCTTTGCGGAAATTCCACACTGGCATCCGTCTGTGGGAGATGTTCTGGCGATTCCATTAAGACGCTGGAAAGGAAAGCTTCATCGCCTGCTGTTCTCGAATGATTTCTCTGCATACAAACAAGCCCTCGGTGCGGAGCAGTACGATGCCGTGATTGATGCTCAAGGGTTACTGAAGAGCGCTTTTTTAATTACCCGTTTTACCGATGGGCCAAAGCATGGATTTGATCGTCGGTCGGCAAAAGAACGTTTGGCAGTGAGCGTTTATGATGTGACGCATCCCGTGGATCGCTTGAAACATGCCATATCGAGGACGCGTGAACTTTTCTCTCGTTCGCTTGGTTACACCCTTCCAGAGACGGATCCAGATGCGTCAATTGACCTGGGTCGACCACAAGAGCTCGAAGATCGCTTGGTGCTCGTTACTCAGACGAGCCGACAGTCCAAGCATTGGACGAGTGACGGATGGAGAGCTGTCATAAACGATGCGCTTCCAAAATTCTCTGACATTGTGCTGCCGGTTGGCAGTGATTCTGAGTTCGAAGCCGTTTCTGCAATAACCGAGGGCTTGCCGGTACGTATTTTAAATCAAGCCTCGTTGAATGACGTTGCGTTTGAAATTTCAAACGCCCGCGCAGTGGTTGCAGTTGACACTGGCCTTGCGCATATTGCTGACGCATTGCGTATACCCATGCTTGCGATGTATGGGCCGACGAGGCCGGGTCTAGTGGGGCCTGTTTCTGGGACGGCGCAGATTCTAAAAAGCTCGACAGGACAAATGTCTGATATATGTGCATCTGATGTGATGGAGTGGCTGGTTAAGATTGATACAGTGTCTGCCGCGTAAGATCCGGACTCGTTTTAAATCGTTTATGCATCCACATGTATTGTGATGGATTTTTTTTAAGTGCATCTTCGATGCGTTGATTGAGTAGGCGCGCATTCTCGACTTCATCCTTACCCGGGTAATCATTGGGCATAGGAACAAATGAAACCTGATAGAGACCATTATCGTCGCGGTGGAGGTCAAGAAAAATGCTGACCGCGCCAGACAGTCGAGCGAGTCGAGCTGGTGTTGTCACGGTACAGGCAGGCCTGCCAAAAAACGGGGCGAAGACAGAGCCTTTTGGTCCCATGTCTTGATCGGGCCCAAACCATACCATTTCGCCTTGTTTTAAGTGTTTAGCGATATCGCGTAATGCACGGACGTCGACTAATTTGGCATAGCGTGCGCGTCCACGACACACAGCTTGATCAAAAATGGGATTGTCATTGGGGCGATAACTCACCACAAATCTGCCGGCAACGGCATGCATGAGCGGGGCGATCAAGTCCAGCATGCTGTAGTGTGGGCACAGTAACAGAACGCCTCGACCCTCTATGTTGGCTTGTTCGAGAAGCTCCCGTCCTGATACACGAATTTTGTCGTTGACAAAATTGATTGGCCGATGCCAAGACCATGCGGTCTCCGTTAATCCAATTCCATTTTGTTCAAAGCATGCTTTGACAAGGTTGTATTGGTCGGTCTGGTTAAATTCTGGGAAGCAGACAGCAATATTTCGTTCGCAAACGAGACGGCGTTCCCTCGCTGTATAGAACAGGAAAGCCCCGATCAGTCGTCCGAGCGCCATTCCAAGCGTGGGTGGCAGTGCGGCGACTAGTCGAATGAAGCCAAGTCCCAGCGGAACGAAAGAAAAGCTCATTTGTAATCCGGTTGGGTTCATTGATGAAGCTCGGTACTATATCAAGCTTCGAACCACTAGAGAGACCTTCTGTGTTACATCTCTTTTCTGCATCGCGCGTTTTAGTCGTTGGCGATGTCATGTTGGACCGGTATTGGCATGGCGAGGCAGATCGCATCTCTCCCGAGGCCCCTGTTCCGATTGTCCGAGTAACCCATGATGAGGCTCGCCCTGGTGGTGCTGCAAACGTGGCTTTGAATCTGTCTTCACTTGGTGCGGAAGTGAGTTGTGTGGGGCTGGTAGGTCATGACGCCGACGCGGACCTGCTGGAACAGACTCTGAAAAATCACAAAGTGAACCCACTGCTCACACGCGTTGACCACAAGACGATCACAAAACTGCGGGTGTTAAGCCAAGCACATCAAATGATCCGCTTGGATTTTGAGGCACCATTTGATTCATCGAATGCCGAATCGTTAGCTCAGTCCGTGTCTCTTGATGGAATGACGGCAGTGGTTTTAAGTGACTATGCGAAAGGCAGTTTAGAGCCTCGTTTACTCATCCAGAAGGCGCGCGCAGCTAACATTCCGGTGGTAGTTGATCCGAAGGGTGCCGATTTTGAGAAATATCGAGGAGCTACTTTATTGACTCCGAACCGCGCTGAATTTGAAGCTGTTTGTGGCGCGTGGGCCAATGACCAAGAGCTGATTGCCAAAGGCCGGGCACTCATCAATGAACTTGATATTGAAACAATCTTAGTCACCCGCTCTGAACAAGGAATGACGTTGATTGCACGCGATGGGTCTGTGCATCAATTTGCTACGACGGCCCGAGAGGTGTCTGATGTCACAGGAGCTGGAGATACGGTTATAGCGACTGTTGGAGCTGGTCTTGGTTCTGGTATGAGCATGGCCGAATCTGCTGAATTAGCAAACCGAGCTGCTGGAATTGTTGTATCGAAACTTGGCACAGCCACTGTCAGTGGCCGAGAACTTGAAAGAGCTTTGTCCATCGATCACGGTATTCTAGAAAGTGCAGAGGACGCAGCTTCTTGGGCAGATCAATGTCGTTCTCAGGGTGAGAAAGTAGTTATGACGAATGGCTGCTTTGACATTTTGCACGCGGGTCACGTTGCATATTTGAAGGAAGCGGCTTCACTCGGTGATCGTTTGGTTGTTGCGGTGAATTCAGATGCATCAGTGGCTCGGCTTAAGGGGCCTGGGCGTCCAGTTAATACGATTGAAAGACGTCTCCAGGTGCTCGCGGGTCTTGAAGCCGTCGATGCGGTTATAGCATTTGAGGATGACACTCCGATTCCGTTACTTGATGTAATTCGGCCTGATACCCTTGTAAAGGGGGGCGACTACAAGTCAATTGAGGAAGTGGTCGGTTATGAGAACGTTTTAGAATACGGTGGCGAAGTGAGGGTGTTGGGTGAGGTGGCGAGTCTGTCGACTAGCCACTTGATTGCAAGGATTCGTCAGACTGATTCTGATTCGACCAACTGACAGAGTGTGTGCATTATTAAGATGTGACACTCCTGGATACGTGCCGTATTTGTCGATGGCGCGGCTAATACATAATCGGCGATCGCCTGCATCTCGCCCCCTGGTTTATCACCAACTAGTGCAACTGTCCGAATGCCTTTGCTTTGAGCAACCTCCATTGCTTTGACGACATTCTTTGAATTACCACTCGTTGAGATACCGATCAGTAAATCCCCGGACTGCCCAAGGCCTTCGACTTGTCTTGCGAATACTTGATCATAGCCGTAATCGTTACCGATGGCCGTGAGAGCAGATGTATCTGTGGTCAGTGCAATCGCAGCCATTGAGCGACGCTCTTTCTCGAATCGACCAATCAGCTCTGCTGCGATGTGCTGGCTGTCAGCTGCTGATCCACCGTTACCGCAGAGCATGATTTTGTGGCCTGCTTTAATCGTCGACGACGCGACCCTAGAGACTTCAAGAAGCCCTTCCAAGCGTTTGGTATCATTGATGAGGGCTTGCTTGGTATCAATGCTTTCCTGAAAAGTGGCTATGATCGCGTCTAGGCTCATAGTTGGATCTCTGTTGGGAGTGCAAGACAGTTGTTGAGTAGATGCACAGGATTAATGGTGCCAATAATAGCGGAAGTGATGGTTGGATATGTGAACAAGTCTTTAAAAATTTCAGGGATGGATGTTGTTAGATGGCCGCTTCCGAGGGCTTTCTTGACCAATAACCCTGCACCAAATCGTTGCGCTTCATAAATAAGGGGTTTTTCATCTTGAATTTCAGGGTTTAGTGTAATCATCAGACAATCCGCTCCCTGATCCAGTGCTTGACGTCCACCGTCCACTGTTTTGCTTGATAATCCGACTCCCTGAATCAGGCCTTGGTCTCGCGCTTTGACTAAGGTTCGGAGCGCACCGTGATTTAGGCGTTCAATATCATTTCCATCAGAATGTAGTAACACCACATCTAAACGATCGCGTTTCAAGAGTTGAAGACTCCGCTCTAAGCTCTTGAGAATTGCGGTCTCTGAGAAGTCGTAATGACTTCCTGTGTCAGGATCGTAGGTTTCGCCAACTTTTGTGATGATACGAAAATCGCAAGCGATCTCTGGCAGTAACTCACCGAGCCGAGCTTCCGAGGTGCCATAGGCAGGCGCTGTATCAAGGCAGTTGATGCCTAGCTCTGAGGCGAGTGTTAGGAGTTGAATGATCTCATGGTCGCTCGGTAATTCAAAATCAGTCGGATATTTCACATCTGTATTCCGGCCGATTTTGACGGTACCTAAACCAATCGGACTGAGCTCGAGCCCTGTTTGTCCGAGTGGTCGATTAATCATACCCATGGGTAGTGCCCTTCTTGAGCTCTCGACCACTGGGGTAGTGTCGTGAATTTAGATTTTGCATCGAGCAACGGTAGCACTTGATCGGCCAGTGCGGGTGCGAGGGCGAGCTTGGTTGGCCACGCCACAATCAGGCTATTTGATTGAGAGACGAATGCGGTATCGGGCCGATTTCCCTCGCGTGTGCTTGGCTCTGCTCGATTGACCCTAAAAACGTGAGTTGATTCCACATTCGGTTCAAGCCAGGAAAGTGCTTCCGATACCGCGCGCTTTGCATTTGAGCATACTGAGTCGTCATCTTCGTTGACCCCGTCTTCGGCAAGCTGCCCGCCCAAATACAGATATTGCGCCCCATCAAATTCGTGCGTTGAGATCGTTAGTTTTGGTTTGCTGCCACTTCCGAGTTGGTGACCGAATACCTTTGGAATGGGTTGAGTGAGTTTGCAGACTGCCATTGCGAGGGGGCGTCGTTGCATAACTGGACATTCTTGTGAGAGCTCGGATAACAAAGCTTCCGTCCCTTCACCGGCGGTCAAAATCACATCCCCACGGATCTGGCCAGCAGAGGTTTCGACACCGACTATTTTGTCGTGTTGTACTAACAATTGGGTGACCTGAGCTTGGAAGACCTGTCCATCTAGGATTTCGGCAAATGCGTGCACCAATGTATCGAGCTTCAACACAGGTTCTGACAACCGATAAAGATGGCCTTCGAAATCAGGGTGATTGAATGCTGCCTCGGACTGCGGGTCAATGCGCTCCATGCGAGATTGCATCGCTTTGCTTGCGAAGAATCCCAGAAGATTCGAAGCGATTGAATCAGTAGACCACAACAACTGGTCTTCTCGTTCGAGTTCAACGCGGCGCAGGTCAACCGTTCCCTCGCCTCTTAGCGCTTTTTTCCACCGTGCGGGCATTGCGCCAATTTCATTGGCTGCTTTGGTTAACAATCCATCAAATGCATACTTGGTCCCACCATGAATCATGCCTTGGCTTGCAAGGGTTTGACCTTGACCGATTGCACTTTTTTCGATAACACAGAATGGGATATTGCGAGCTTTCAGTTCAGCTGCTAACCAGAGACCTGAAATACCTCCGCCGACAACGATCTTCATGCGAGCATGCTAGCATCTTAACCTATGGGACGACATCTGTATTCACTGCTCTTGCTACTTTGCGCGCCACTTTTAATTGCACATGTGGTTCGTAAGTATGGTCGAGAGAATTGCGATCCGATGGTGGGGCGCAGATTCGGGATTTATATTCCTGATCAGGTGGATGCCTGTCTCTGGATTCACGCGTGCAGTCTTGGCGAGGCCAAAGTTGCTTTGGAGCTCGCCCGAGCGCTCATTAAACATGATTCATCACTGCGCATCTTTTTTACGGCCACTACGCCCGCTGGACTCCGCGTCTTGGCTCGGAGTAAATTCGCGAGCCATGTGTTTCCTTGGGACTTCCCGTGGGTTTGGTCTCGTTGGCTGGCCAAACTCCGCCCTAAAGCCTTGGTCGTCATTGAGACAGAGCTTTGGCCGAACTTAGTCGCAGCCTGTTATCAGGCAGCTGTCCCCGTAATTCTCGCGAATGGACGTTTGAGTGAGCAATCAGTTCGCAGATATGGCCGATTTGGATGGGTATCTCGACCGATGTGGGGTAAGGTCTCGCACGCATTGATGCAATTTGATGGCGACGCTCATCATGCGCACAGTCTTGGGGTGCCTGCCCATGCGATTGCAGAAGTTGGATCCATTAAGCTTGACCAAACTGCTCCTCAAATTTCTCGGGAACGAGTGAATCAAATCAGTGATTGGAAGCGAGGCCATATTTTAGTCTGTCTGATGAGTAGCCACGCAGATGATGATGCGCTCCTTGTCTCCTGGGCTCTGCAACACTCTGAATTACGGCTATTGATTGTGCCTCGACATCCCGTCCGAGGACCTGAGATCAAGACGTTGGCGGATAATCATGGTCTGAGTGCATCCATGGTCTCTGCTGAGATTCAAGATAAGGCTAAAATCTTGATTGGCGATACCTTCGGAGATATGGGGGCGTATCTTTCTCAGTCCGATGTGATTGTGATTGGTGGCAGCTTTTCCGGAAAGGGCGGTCAAAACCCGATTGAGCCCGCGCTGATGAGAAAGCCGCTCGTTGCAGGTCCATCCATGCACAACTTTCAGGCGATCAGCGCTGGTTTGGAGACAGCAGGTGCCCTCCTTCTAACGGATTCGGAGCATCTCTCTGGAGCTATCGACAAAGCGCTGCTTAATGCTGATGCAATGGGGCAGGCAGCCCACGCTTGGGTTGAGGCGCACCGCGGCTCAACGGAGCTTCAAGTGCAGGCGATTTTGGCGGCAATCACCGAGCGTTAGCGGGCTTCTAACCGCGCTTTTGCGCGTTCTGCCGCTGCTCTGACCTGATTGGGCGCCGTTCCACCAGTATGATTACGGGCATTTACTGAACCTTCGACAGTCAAAACTTCAAACACATCATCATGGATCAGATCGCTGAATGCTTGGAGTTCTGAAAGATCCATATCTGAGAGATCGCGCTTGGTTTGGACGCCAAGGGCAACCGCTTGCCCTACGACTTCATGGGCATCACGGAACGGTAAGCCCTTGCGTACCAAGTAATCGGCCAGATCTGTGGCTGTTGAAAACCCGCGGATTGCAGCTTCTTTCAATATGTCTTGATTGACCAGTAATGACGGCATCATATCGGCAAAGGCGCGCAGTGATCCAAGTAACGTATCGGCTGCATCGTAAAGAGGCTCTTTGTCTTCCTGATTGTCTTTGTTGTAGGCGAGTGGTTGCCCCTTCATCAACGTGAGTAAGCCCATAAGGTGGCCAAACACTCGGCCGGATTTACCTCGAACCAGTTCAGCCACATCGGGATTTTTTTTCTGTGGCATGATTGAACTGCCGGTGCAGAATCTATCGGGTAGATCGATAAATTGCCAAGCGGTTGAATTCCAGTTGATGAGTTCCTCTGAAAACCGTGACAGGTGCATCATGATGATGCTTGCGGCGCTTAAAAATTCGATACCGAAGTCGCGATCAGATACAGAGTCAAGACTGTTTTCTGTCGGTTTATCAAACCCAAGGAGCTCGGCTGTACGTTCGCGATTAATCCGATAGCTGGTGCCAGCAAGTGCTGCTGAACCAAGCGGGCATTGGTTCATCCGCTGTCTGCAATCAAGCAAGCGACCCGCATCACGCTCGAGCATTTCATTCCAAGCGAGCATGTGGTGCCCAAAGGTCACGGGCTGAGCGGCTTGAAGATGCGTGAAACCAGGCATGATAGTGTCTGCCTCACGCTCGGCTAATGAAATCAAACCGGTTTGCAGCCGGGATAATTCAGTCACTGCGTGATCAATGGTTCTCCGTAACCACAGCCGAATGTCGGTGGCGACTTGGTCGTTTCGAGAACGGCCGGTGTGGAGTTTTTTTCCGGCATCGCCGATTAACTCAATGAGTCGTGACTCGATATTCATGTGTACGTCTTCACGTGCGATCGACCATGTGAATTGACCTGATTCAATTTCAGCCTCGATCTGATGGAGGCCCTCAATGATCGTATGGTGGTCAGTGTCGGTTAGGATTCCCTGTTCAGCGAGCATTGTGGCGTGTGCGATTGATCCCTGTATATCTTCGTGTGCCATGCGTTGGTCGAATTCGATGGATGCAGTGAATGCTTGGACGAACGCATCGGTCGATTCCGAAAAGCGGCCGCCCCATAAAGCTTTGCGCGTTTCCTGACTCATAGAGACTCCTTCGTTGGGCATCCAGTATACTTTGTGTAACAAAGGACCACACATGCAAAAAACATTAACTATCGCGACGAGGAAGAGTCCGTTGGCTCTTTGGCAGGCCTATCATGTGCGTGATCGCCTTCAAGCACGGTTTCCGTACCGGACGATTGAGCTCCTAGAGATGACGACGATGGGAGATGAGCAGCTTGACGTTTCATTGATGAAAATTGGGGGCAAAGGAGTATTTGTCAAAGAACTAGAGACAGCGCTTTATGATGGTAGAGCTGATCTCGCTGTCCATTCATTGAAAGACGTACCAATGGAGCTCCCAAATGGTCTCGATTTGTGCTGCTTAACGGCACGAGAAAATCCAACAGATGCAGTAGTTCATCGCATTGGAACAACGGCCTGGGCAGGTTTTGCCGATATCCCTCCGGGCGCGCACTTGGGTACTTCAAGCTTGCGACGAATTGCCCAGATTCGCGCTTTACGACCAGACCTAAAACTTTCCCCGGTACGAGGCAACTTGGGCACCAGGCTAAAAAAACTCGACTCAGGTGAGTTTGACGGTCTTGTGCTCGCATCTGCGGGCCTGAAGCGACTTGAGTTGAGTGAGCGGATCGCCTTTGAAACAACGCCTGAGGAGATCTTACCTGCATGTGGTCAGGGTATTCTTGGAATTGAGACCAGAGAAGATGATCCTCTCATCCAGGACATTGTGGCGACACTAAAAGATGCAGCAGGTGAAATCGCTGGTCGCGCTGAACGTGCATTGAATCGTCATTTGAACGGTGGCTGTCAGGTGCCGATTGCGGCCTATGCAATTGAGCGAGACAATCAGCTTTGGCTACGTGCATTAGTGGGCTCTGCTGATTGCGGAACACTTTTAAAGGCGGAGGGTTTCGGTAAACTCGATGATGCGGAGAATCTCGGGATTCGTGTCGCAGAGGATCTCATCGCTCAAGGCGCAAAAGAACTGCTTGCTCAGGCTGGATTGTATTGAAGCTTTGGTTAAACCGATTGCCATCAGCGTTTCCTCGGGTTTATGAGGCGTTTTCTGACGCTGGCTTTGATGCGATAGCACTCCCTTGTGTCCAGTCCTATCCGTTAGATGTGTCTTTGGACCCTGCAATTGTCGATTTCGATCGGTTTGATAATGTCGTCGTGACTTCTCCTGAGTCTGCTCGATTGTTGATCGATGCGGTGCTCACGCGTTGGGCACAATGGCCAGCTAAACAACAATTTTGGGCCACCGGTGTCGGGACAGCCGAAATACTCAAGAATGAGTTGTATCCGGTGCGGATAGCTCCAAGCCCGGGTTCTGAGTCACTTATCCAACTGATGTTCTCTGAGGTTCGCTCAAACAGCCAAATTTTGATCGTCAGCGGAAAAGATTCTGGGCGCCAGTTTGATGAACTGAACTCTGCGTTAGCGGTTCCTGTTGCGCACCTGGAGCTGTTTGAGTTGGTGCCTCAATTCGATCTTGGAAACACCAGTCTTGATGAGGTTGAGGGAGTTGTTCACGGCTCTGCGTTACTCGTGAAGACTTTTTTACAAATCGCAGACACCCATCATCTGAAGACAAGTAATTATCTGCATTTCGTAACAAGTTCTGATGCGAGAGGACAATTACCTCCCGGAAGCCGTTATCATCAGATTAACTCGCCGACACCTGACGATGTTCGACTAGCGATGCAAGGAGAGCCGAGTGTCAAAGACTGAAGAAAAATCACCTGGCCTTACTGAGGAAGCCGTCACCGACGAACGGATTGAGTCTGTTGACACAGATACCGGGCCTGGAGCGCACCTGGTAGCTACGCGATCTAATATTTGGATTTCAGTTGTATTGAGTTGTGTTGCGGTTTTTAGTGTTGGTCTTGCAGCTTGGTTTGGTTGGCAAGAGCTCCAGTCGTTCACGCGATACATGCGGTCAATAGAGTCGTCTGTCCAGGGTTTGACCGCAAAGATCGCTCAACTTGAAAATCTAAAAGTAACGACGAAGGAGCTTGATAACCAAATTCAAAGATTGGAGTCTGAGGTTGAGCGCACCGAAACTCGCAATCAGTCAGTGATCGATCGCGTCGAGATGGTCGCTGAACAACTTGCAAAAGCGCAGGTCGATACGCGAAGTAGTTATGTGTTGGCGGAAGCTGAATATCTTCTCAAGCTCGCTGACCAACGACTCTTGATTGAGAGGAATCCGGAGACCGCTGTGACCTTAATGCGCACCGCACAGGCACTCTTAGGCCAATTACAAGACGGCCGTTTAATGTCAGTGAGAGAGCGATTAGCTCAAGATTTACAGTCATTATCCACTGTTCAACCGATTGATATCTTGGGTATACAGGCGGAGTTACTCGCCTTAGATCCTGTTTTGGACGAACTACAACTGCCTGTCCGTCGCTTGGCTCCTGATACAGACTCACAAGCAAATCTTGACTTACAGGAATGGATCGGTGGTTTATCTGAATTTATCCGAATTCGTGAAGTGAATGCACCGATAACACCGCTGGTTTCCGCATCTGATGCGGGACGAGCACGCGAAGTTCTTCGTTTGAGTCTAGAGCAGATCAAGGTGGCATTGATTCGTGAAGACCAAGCCCTTTTTAACGCGGGTCTTGCTCAGGCAAAACGGTTATCGATGCACTTTTTCGATGTTACACGCGGAGCTGGACTGAAAGTGATAACAGCCCTCAGTTCACTCGAGGGTATACAAATCAAACGCGAAATTCCCGACGCGGCTCAGGGCCTTCGCGCACTGAAAGCCTACCGTGATGCACTGACTCAGGAACGGGTTTCTGGTGCAGAGGCGGAGCAGTGAGCCGCCTTCTCAGAATATCGATCTGGGTCGTGATTCTCGGTGGTTTACTTGCCTTTGGCTTGTATCTTGGTGACCGAGTGAAGTCCGACCCGGGCTACGTTTTGTTTGCCTACGGTGGCTACACTGCAGAAATGTCGCTGTGGGCATTTATTATTCTTTTTATTGTCGTCACTGTTGTCCTCTGGATTGTATTTGGCTTGGGTGGTGCTCTGGGCCGTCTTCCTCTAAATATATTCAGAGCATGGGATCGGATGCGCCACCGAAAGGCTGATTTTCGTCTTGTCGAGGGCGCATTGTGGTTGCGTCGTGATGAGCCCGCGCGCGCGCTTTCGGTTTTAAAAAAAAATGCGAGTTCTGAATCTTTGCCGGCACTGCACTGGTTGTTAGCGTCTGAAGCTGCGAGACGAGTCGAACAACTGGATGAGTCAGAGCGTTATTTGGAATCCGCAGAGCGTTTGATGGCGAGTATCCCAAAACCTATCGAACACGATCAGATGCCACGTGATTTTAAGCCACTAATGAAGGCGTTGAAGAAAGAATGGCGCGAAGACTGGGCGCTTGCGCTCGAAACGATTGGTGACGAGGATGCCCTGTCAAGGCTGGCGACACTCAATTCGTTAGCTAAGGTAAATACTGATTCGGTTGCATTGGAGATAGTAAAAGCACGGCTGGCGATGGCCGCTGGTCTCGGTGCTGAGGCAAAACACTATGTCGAACGCGCAAGCACCTTAGATGCCGACAACCCATTGGTTCACTTGTTGCGCCTTGAGATTGAGACGGGAAGAACTGAGGCGCTTGAGAAACTCAGGCGCCGTCTGATTGAAGACACTTTCTAGCGCTTCTTCATCGATTGGAAGAATTCTTCGTTCGTGGTTGTTGTCTTCATGCGGTCGACCAAGAATTCGATCGCTTGGAGATCTTCCATTGAGTCCAGAAGTTTTCTGAGAATCCACATCCGCTGGAGCTCTTCCTCCGTAGTGAGGAGGTCTTCGCGTCGCGTCCCCGACTTACGGATATTGATGGCTGGGAAGATACGCTTTTCAGCCGCTCGTCTTTCCAGGTTCAACTCTGAGTTACCAGTTCCCTTGAACTCTTCGAAAATGACCTCGTCCATTTTCGATCCGGTATCAACCAATGCGGTAGCGATGATCGACAGGCTACCGCCTTCCTCGATGTTTCGAGCGGCACCAAAGAAGCGTTTTGGACGTTCGAGTGCGTGCGCATCGACACCACCGGTCAGTACTTTCCCTGATGAAGGCTGGACTGTGTTGTAAGCTCGGGCAAGACGCGTGATCGAGTCAAGCAAGATAATTACATCTCGCTTGTGCTCTGTCAGGCGCTTGGCTTTCTCAATGACCATCTCAGCGACTTGAACATGTCGGGCCGGTGGTTCATCGAAGGTTGACGCTACAACCTCACCACGCACAGTGCGCTGCATTTCGGTGACCTCTTCCGGCCGTTCGTCTATCAGGAGTACAATCAGGTAGCATTCCGGATTATTACGCACGATGCTATTGGCAATGTTTTGTAGCATCAGGGTTTTACCTGCCTTAGGAGGCGAAACGATCAATGCACGCTGACCCTTGCCAATTGGGCAAACTAAGTCGATGATTCGCGCAGTTAAATCTTCCGTTGACCCATTACCTTGTTCCATCGTCAGACGTTTTTGTGGGAACAGAGGCGTGAGATTCTCGAACAAAATCTTGTTTTTCGCATTTTCCGGCTTGTCGAAGTTGATCTCATCAACTTTCAAAAGCGCAAAGTAACGTTCACTGTCCTTTGGCGGGCGGATCTTACCTGCGATGGAATCACCTTTCCGAAGATTGAAGCGTCGAATCTGGCTGGGAGACACGTAAATATCGTCAGGACCCGCGAGGTAACTCGAGTCGGCAGATCGGAGGAACCCGAACCCATCTGATAAAATTTCTAAGACACCATCACCGTAGATGTCTTCCCCGCTCTTCGCATGGGCTTTCAAGATTGAAAAGATGACGTCTTGTTTGCGGGATCGTGCGAGGTTTTCGAGGCTCATGCTCTCCGCAATCTCAAGGAGTTGCGGCATTGATTTTTTCTTAAGTTCTGTGAGGTTCATGTGTTCTCTGGATCGCCCGGGCGCAGACCACAGGCGGTATTTGGGTTGGTAAATCTGTGCTTTCTGAAACAAATAAGGGGGTTGTGGATGCCATCCACTGTTGAAGCTTAGGCACTTTCGGTGGGTTCGTCCAGCATTTTAAATATTTGAATCAAGAAATGCTGCGAGTTGGCTTTTAGACAGTGAACCAACTTTCGTTGCTTCAGGTTCACCGTTTTTGAACAAGATTAGCGTCGGTATCCCGCGGATATTAAATTTTTCAGTCGCTTCGCGGTGATCGTCAACATTTAACTTTGCGATAGTTAAGCGATCTGCGTATTCGGTGGCAAGCTCTTCTAAGACGGGGGCGATCGCCTTGCATGGCCCACACCACTCGGCCCAGAAGTCTACTAGTACAGGCGTTTGTGCATCTTTGATAATGGAATCAAAGTTGTCGTTTGTGAGAGTCGTAATTTGGTCGCTCATTGTGTCCCCGTCGTGTTTCTTGTTAGGCGGTGAGGTATTCAGCCGCATCGATAGCAGAATATGTGAGTATACAGTCTGCACCGGCACGCACCATTGATTCCAGACTTTCCATCATGACGGCCCTTCCGTCAATCCATCCGTTCTGATGTGCTGCCTGAATCATCGCGTATTCGCCGCTGACTTGATACACAGCAACGGGAACTTTAAAGGTTGTTTTAATGCGCTGGACTATATCGAGATAGGGAAGCCCTGGTTTGATCATTACAATATCCGCGCCCTCGTGGAGATCTTCAGTAACTTCATGCAGTGCTTCATCACTGTTGCACGGATCCATTTGGTAGGACCGCTTATCTTTTTTACCCAAATTTGTGCTTGAACCAACGGCATCACGGAATGGACCATAGAATGAACTCGCGTATTTTGCAGAGTAGGCGAGGATACGGGTATGGATATGATCTTTATCTTCCAGTGCGTTACGAACGAGACCGATACGCCCGTCCATCATATCACTCGGCGCCACGATGTCGGCGCCCGCTTCTGCGTGAGATAGCGCTTGTTGGACTAACACCTCACAGGTCTCATCGTTTAACACATATCCTGAGGCATCGATTAGCCCGTCCTGTCCGTGGGTTGTGTATGGGTCAAGTGCGACGTCTGTGATAATGCCTAGGTCTGGTAGTTCGGATTTTAGTGCGCGAACTGCACGTTGGACCAATCCATCAGGGTTATAAGCTTCACGCCCATCCTTTGACTTCTTGTCACGAATAACTGGAAATAATGCAACTGCTGGAATACCCAGTGTATGCGCACGTTCGGCTTGCTTGAGCATTAAGTCGATTGATAACCGCTCGACACCAGGCATCGAGCTTACAGATTCACGTTCGTTGTGCCCTTCGAGAACGAACATTGGATAGATCAAGTGCGAAGTGTTCATTGTATTTTCTCGCACTAACGCTCTAGAAAAAGCATCACGTCGATTACGACGCAGTCTTCGAGTTGGATAGCCGACAGGAACAATTTCCGTCATCGTGGACCTCTTAGGATGAAATCTATTTCGCGATATACAGGGTATCTGAATTACTATTGGGTTTCGCGTGTTTCAGAACAGTGGATACCGGAAAATTGAGTGTAGTCTTCGTGAAACGAATCAGATGGTTTATCGGTGTAGCGAGCTTCGCTCTAATCATTTGGTTCGTCAGAGATTTGCTACAGCCGACTCATTTGATCGCACGTTATTCGGAATTTAAGCTAATCATTCAAAACCAATATCTGTGGTCTGCCGTGATCTTCTCTTTTATATATCTGGCAGTAGTCAGCTTGTCGTTGCCTGTGGCATCGCTATTAACACTGATGGGGGCCGCACTATTTGGTTGGATTTCGCTACCCATTATTGTCTTAGCGGCTACAGCGGGTGCGTTCGTTGTATTTCTTCTGGCTTCAACCATTGCCCGTGAGTTCTTTTCACAGCGCGCCGCCGGTACGGTTGATTCAGTCCAAACAGCGTTTCATCGAAGCCCAATACGATGGCTGTTGACGATGCGATTAATTCCCTTTTTTCCATTTTGGTTAGTGAATATCGTCCCGGCATTACTACAAATGAGAATGCGCGATTATGTGCTTGCGACAGCAGTCGGCATCATCCCAGGAACTGCGGTTTATGTGAGTGTAGGACGCGGGCTAGATACAATTTTGGATCAAGGCTTAGAGCCCCAATGGAGTTTAATTGAGCATCCAAAGGTATGGTTACCATTGGTTTTACTCGGTGCTTTTTCTGGGGTGTCTGCGTTAATTTCAAATCGTTATAGGGATGAGGTGCATTCATGATTTTTCGATTCATTCTGGCAATCAGCTTGTTTTTGGGTGCTCAGCTCGTCCAAGCGGCTGAGTGGCAGGCGATAGAGGCCGATGCCAAAGGCCAGACTGTTTATTTTTATGCATGGGGTGGTTCGTCAACGATCAATAGATATATCGAGCGTTGGGCGAAAATCGCTCAAGAGCAACATGATATTACTGTCGAGCATGTCAAAGTCAACGATATTTCCATCGCGATTCAGGGCATACAGACGGCTAAACGTGTCGGTCGATCGGATCAGGGCTCAGTTGATGTCATGTGGATTAATGGAGAGAACTTTGCCCGTATGAAGCGTGATGGGCTGCTGGGCGCTCCATTCGTTGTTGATCTTCCGTCATCGAGTGCGGTCAATTTGGCTGAGCCGACCATCGCCGCTGATTTTTCGGTCCCGACCGACGGATTGGAAGCTCCGTGGGGTCGTGCTCAGTTGGTTTTTATCTACGATCAGGAACGACTTGCTGAACCACCGAAGTCAATGGCTGATCTGCTCGACTATGCGAAAAATAATATGGGGCGCGTGACCTACCCCGAGCCACCCAATTTTCATGGAACGACATTCCTAAAGCAGGTCCTTTGGGAAACAACGCAACACCCTGATTGGCTGAAAGAGCCCTACTCAGAAGAGCGATTTAAGCCAGTTACTTCGCTGATGTGGGCATACCTTGATAGATTGCACCCACATTTATGGCGTGACGGGAAAGAGTTCCCTAATTCAGCAGAAGTCATGATGGATTTGTTTTCTGATGGCATCTTGGAACTCGCACTGAGCTTTAATCCAAATGATGCATCTCAGCGGATTTCGGATGGTCGTTTTGCGCCTTCCGTGCGTACCTATGTCCATGAGATCGGTACTGTTGGGAACACACATTTTCTGGCGATCCCTTTTAATGCGCAATCCCGTGCTGGCGCGCTCGTTTGGATCAACCTTCTTTTAAGCCCCAAAGCGCAGGCCGAGAAAGCAAATCCACTTATTTGGGGCGATCCGACAGTGATCGATGTGTCTCGATTGAGCTCTGCGGATAGAACGCTTTTTCGTACTCTTGAATTAGGCCCAGCAACGTTAACAGCGCAGGATCGCGGTATTCCATTATCAGAGCCGCATGCGAGTTGGGTCGAGCCCCTAGAGCGTGCCTGGAAGAAGCGCTATTTTGGGAAGGCTCAGTGAATTGGATTGAGCGATTTTTCGTTCTCATTCTGATTCTTCCCGTACTTGGCTTGTTGGATGATGCTTTTGGTCGGTATTCGGGTATTCCTTGGACGCAAGGTTGGGACCGATTATCGGGTGAGCCGGCCCTTGTTCATTCCTTGACACTTTCCCTTTGGGTTGCGGTCGTTTCGCTTGTTATTTCATTATTCATTGCGCGTGCCGTTTCTGCTAAAGCTTTCAGGATGAATGATTCACTGTTGTGGCGGAGTTTCTTACTTGCCATGCCGCATAGCGCACTTGCCATTGGTTTAGTGCTCGCGTTTTCCGCTGGTGGTGTTGTTTGGCGGTGGATTTCGGTTTTTTTTGAGTTTCCCATCGAACAGCAATATTTCTTCCCCAGAGACCCATGGGGGCTAGGAGTAATCCTATCTCTAGTGATCAAAGAAAGCGCATTTTTAACCGCTATCGCAATACCGATAACCAAACGTCTTCCACTCCAGTCCTATCGGGTTATTGCCAGGCAAGCAGGTATGACTGATACGGCATGCCATCATCAGCTCGTCTGGCCACAGGCCCTGCAATTAATGGGGCCTGCAATTTTTGTGGTGTTTGTTTTTGGGTTGACCAACCTCGAGGTCAGTTTGATTTTGGGGCCGGACCAGCCACAGCTGATTGGGGCTCGATTGTTGCAATTACTGACCGATCCGGATGCCACTAATCGACAGGCGGGCGCGTTAGGGTTACTCATTATGTTGGTCGGACTCGGGGTAGCTTGGGTACTGTTTGGGCTACTACTTCGCTCACGCGCAATAAATCGGCTGCCGCTCGTTTGGTCGTTTAATCGTTTGGCAACTTTGTTGCGATACACTCTCGTTATAACAACTTGCCTGTCGATTCTGAGCCTACTGATCTGGTCGATGACCCTTCGGTGGAGCGTTTTTGAACCCTTGCCGCATGTTTCATTGGCGGTTCTGAAAAATCTGAACACGTTAGCGTCCCCATTTGGGATGTCATTATTGATTGGCCTGATCACTGGCATTATCTCCGTCTTTTTGGCGGTCGGTATTCTTGAGTATTTGGTGGCAAGAGGGCAAAAGCGATTGCACTGGGTCTGGTGGGCATTTCTTTGGTTACCTGGACTTCCAATGGCGTCGGGTCTGCTTGCTTGGGTTTATTTTCTTGGAGTAAGCCCCGGTCTTTTGCCGGTCATCTTGGGTCATACATTAATTGCATTGCCATACGTCATGATTGTGATAAGCGAAAGCTGGTTCGAACGCGATCCACGTCATGAAATGCTTTTGAAACAATCGGGCCTGCCTATCGCCCGACGGATATTTTTGGTTTGGATACCACGAAACAGCCGATTATTGATGCTGGCTATGGCGCTCGCATTTGCTGTGAGTTGCGCCCTCTATACCCAGACAATATTGCTCGGTGGTGGTCGGATTGAAACTCTGGTCACCGAACTGATGGTCACCTTAGGTGGGGAGCGAAGGTCCGCCGCTCTGACAGGGCTCGTTAATTTGCTATTGCCTCTGATCGCGTTTGTGCTTGCGATGTGTTTTAACCGAGCTGCGTGGCGACATCGTGCTGGCATGCAAGGAGAGGGCTATGCTGATTTTCGATGAAGTTTTTGTGACGCGAGCTGGTCGTAGACTCTTTCGACCGATCTCGTTTGCACTCCAGCCCGGAGAGATCATGACGCTTCAAGGCGAGTCCGGTCTGGGCAAGTCGACCCTGTTGCATGCGCTGATTGATCAGGAGCCACGAGTTGAATTCAAGGGTCAAATTACACTCGATGGCAAGCGCATGGATGCTGAGACTCGGCTCAGTGCCGAGTCACAAACCGTGTTTCAAGAGCCATTACTCTTTCCTCATTTATCCATCGGTGCAAATATCGAATTATCCATGCATCGGTGTAGAGGAACAGCTCACCGGGTCCGTGTGGATCAATTGTTGAAAGACCTGGGTTTGGGCGGGATGGCCACACAGGATCCGTTTCAATTATCTCGTGGCCAAATGATGCGAGTGGCTGTCGCCCGTGCTTTGGCGCCTCGTGCCCGTGTACTCTTGCTCGACGAGCCATTGAGCGCACTTGACACAGAAACCCGTGAACAGGTGAGACAGGTGATCTTTGAGCAAGTGCGACACGATGAGGCCTATGGAATCTTGGTAACACATCACTCAGAAGACCGTCCACTAGGGGGGGATGTCGTTTGCTTGACGCGTTGATCGTTAAACAGTTAAAGACCCCTTTGCGTTCTGCAGCTCGACCGCTCGATCTTGTGGGGTTTACGGCGACCCAACTGACTTTGGTTGGTGCTGTTCTTGGAATCTTGGCAGCGATAGCGATCATATTCGATGCGCTGATCATTGCCGCGGTTTTATTCGGCTCCAACCGCTTGTTCGATGGTTTAGATGGGGCTTTGGCTCGCCTTCAAGGTCCAACTGAACGGGGCGCTTTTCTTGATATTACCTGTGATTTTCTGGTTTATAGTGCGATTCCTTTGGCGTTTGCGATACGTGATCCGAGCGTCGCTTTGGCCGCTGCATTTCTACTTTTCAGTTTTGTTGGAACAGGCTCTAGTTTTCTTGCATTCTCCATTTTCGCTGCACGTCACCGCTTGGAGAACCAGGCTTTGAAAGAGAAGTCTATTTACTATCTACAAGGTTTAGCCGAAGGCTTTGAAACCACAGCAGTTTTATTGTTGATGTGTCTCGTTCCAGCCTGGTTTGAATGGCTTGCATGGGCATTTGGAACGTTATGTTTAGTTACAACGGGCTCTCGTATTATCGCAGGAAATCGTGTCTTACGTGGCATTCCAACCCCAGAGCCTGATAGGCTTTCATGATCTAATTAAGGAGTATCTATGAAATCATTGTTTCGCGGCGCTGTGATTGCGTCTTTGCTTGCGACTCCGGCGCTTGCGAATAAACCCTCAACAGATTTAGAAAAACTAAGCTACAGCCTAGGGATTATTCTTGGCGAGCGTATTCAGAACGATTTTGGCGAGCTAGATCCTAGATTTCTACTAGAAGGGTTGAAGGATTCGAGAGATCCAGAGAGCTGGAAGCTTGACCGTCCAGCGATCAATAAAGCAGTCCAAGATGCTCAGACTGAGGTCCGTGCTGAACAACAAAAACAGGTAGAAGCGATGGCTGAAGCAAATCTTAAATCAGGTGAGGCCTTTTTGGCTGACAATGCAAAGAAGGATGGTGTGACTGTGACCGCATCAGGGCTTCAGTACAAAGTCTTGGCCGAGGGTTCAGGAGCCTCCCCCAAGGCAACGGATTCCGTGAAAGTACACTATGAAGGTCGACTTATTTCAGGAGACATATTTGATAGTTCGATAGCGCGTGGTGAGCCGGTTAGCTTCCCTCTGAACGGTGTGATTCCTGGCTGGTCCGAAGGCGTTCAGTTGATGAAAGTTGGGTCAAAATTCCAGTTTACGATTCCATCAGCACTTGCGTATGGCCCTGCCGGTACAGGACCCATTCCACCGAACTCAGTACTTGTCTTTGACGTTGAATTGTTGGAGATCAATCCAGCACAGTAGTTAAGGTTGGTTGATGTAGGCGTCGACGAAGGAATCAAAAGAGCCTTCGTTTGATGCTGCAATTTCCGCTTCGGCGGCAAGACTGTCTCGAGCTTCCCGCTGCATCGTCGCCAGTTTATCTGCTGTAGGAGTAACTGTTTTCCAGCTCTCGTAATGCTGGTTTGCTTGAGTCAAGCCCAGCTCTATGTGTCCGTCTTTCAAAACAGCTTGTTCGATTTCATCCGAGAGTAAAGGGCAGGTTCCATCAAGTCGTAAACGTGCATCGTGTAACGCATTTCCGAAACTTTCGGTCTGGAATGCTGTATTGAGTGCCGCCGCCAACGGATCTAGTGATCCCAAGAACTCAAGACCGGCTTGCTTGAAGGTCGACCGGTCATCAAATCGTTGGTCGGGCCTGCGACCAGCCCAGCTGGCTCGTGCATTGATGCCATCGATAGCGATACACTCCTCAGGAGAATTCAGCGGGCTATCCGCCAGGGCTGACGCGGTCATCAGTAAAGTAATCAAAGACGCCTCATGCTCTGAGATGCCGTTGCGTGCAAACGGATTTAAATCGATTGCGCGTACCTCTAGGTATTCGACTCCGCGGTTAATCAGTGCACGAACGGGTCGTTCCCCTTGTTGTTGAATGCGTTTCGGTCGAATGCTCGAGTAGTACTCATTTTCTATTTGCAAAACAGCGGTATTGAGCTGCTTAAACCCTCGATCATCTCGTAGCCCTAAGCCCTCATAGGTCGGCCAAGGGTGATGCACAGCCTTTGACAACGTGTCGCAGTAGGTATTCAGCTGATTGAAATCGATATTGATTGATTCTTGTGCAGCTGATTGATATCCAAGGTCGCTCATACGAAGGCTAGTCGCGCCTTCTGCGAGGTGTGTTCTACCGGAGACCTTAAACCGATCCGTGGCGATCAGACGAAAACTCTCGTCAACCGACGGACTTGAGCCGGTCAGGAGCATGATCAGCCATTGAATCCGACGGAAATTACGAATAGTTTGAAAGTACCCAGCATCACGGATCGAACGACTATCTACACCATCACGATGGCCATCAAGGGCGGCCTTCCAGCACCAGAACTCGTCACTATATGAGAGATTAAAGTGCACCCCAGCTATGGTTTGCATTTGTCGACCGTAACGGAATCCAAGTCCACGACGATACACAGTCTTTAACCTGCCGATGTGTGATTCACCATAGTAGGCCAGAGGGATGTGGGAGTCTGATTCTGGCAGAAGACACGGCATTGATAATGGCCAGATACGTTCGTTTCCGAGTACAGAGCTTGCGAAGGCGTGAAGTTCTTCGAGTTCTTGGATGGCGGCTCGTGGGGATCCATGCGTACCGGTCACAAACTCAAGCAAAGCCTCGGAATAATCCGTGGTGATATGAGGATGCGTTAGCGCAGAGCCCAGGGCCTCGGGGTGGGCTGTCTGGGCAAGTTTCCCCGTATTTCGGTTGATGCGAAGGCCTTCTTTTTCGAGACCAAACCGCATCCCAGTTAAGTGTTGGCTCAGAAAAGCCAACTCGGATTCCTGGAAAAAATGTGGAGAGATGGTTGGTAGTTTTAGTTGCACTCAATTTCCAAGGCTTTAAGCCATCGCTCCGGGTCGTTAGTCCGCTGCAGTTCGGTCGTGATTATTTGGATCAATTGTGACTCTTTCGTTATGTAATCGCTTAAATCTGGCCAGCGATCTTTCGGGTGCCATGGTCCGGCGGTTTCTGGCTGACCAGTCGGAACTGATAGACCAAGGGATCCAAACGGCTCCCAATCGGTGCAGTGATACATCTCAGTAACTACCGCATTTTCTTCTGATGCTGAAAGTGGATCGCCTTTTCCTGCCTGTCCACCATGCCAGCCGGCGTTAACGAGAAAGCACCGTGTTTCGTGTGCCTCGAGTAAGTCTTCTAAAATAAATACGTAATCATCGAGATTTCGGGGTAAGAGTGTATCCATAAATCCTGGCGTAAATCGAATATCGATTTTTGCCTGGCGTTCCTCGAGGGGACCGAGGAGATTGCTGTACCCTAAGATAAACCATGCTAGACATTGCTCTCGGGTGATTTTAGCCAGAGGGGGTAGTACTCCTAGAGGGTCTGTAGCTAATACGGCTAACTGGTTCGGCCCGCGTGTGGAGGATTCTTGGGTCGCCTTAAGACGTGTGAGAGGAATAATCAAGTGGCTCAGTGTTCGAATCTCTGATTCAGTGTCTGTAGGTTCGACGAGTGGTTCACGATCGCTCCCGAGCGCTAGGTTTTCAGCAATTGTGCCGAAACGTAATGCTTCATCAAGGTCGATCGGAAGATTCCGATCGAGATGAAGTCGGCAGCCATCGGCAAGCCGATGCAACCCTTGATTGGACCAAGAAAGCCCTCGGTCACCAATTAATTGACCACAACGTAAAGCCCAGGTTGTCTTCTGAGTACCTGCTGGACCCAGGAATAATGTAATTTCGTCGTCGCATTGAGAGGCGGCGCCGTGCAAGGGTAGCGCTTTTTTTTCAGGAAGGAGTAAACCCAACAGCGTTAGAAGCGTGCGACGCATCTCTCCGGCCGTAAGATCTCCGCCCATTAAGATCCTACGTTTACCAACGTGAATTAAAACTACACCTCCGCCATCACTTAAGATTTCCGCGTAACCGAAGCTGGCGATCGGTGCCCAAATTAATTTCCACTCTGGTTTTTCGCGTGGATTAAACTCATCCGGGATGTGGCACAAGTGGTGACAGCTAATGGAGTGCCATGCGCTTACGGTTGTGATTTCAAGTGGTACGGCGATGTCTGTATCGACGCCCATGTGGGCATGAACTCTGTAACGATCTCGCTCTGCGACATCATCTTTGACACGTTCCCAGATCGAATTGAAAACGCCACTATCAAGCAGATGGAACTGGGCATTTGCGCGGATCACATCGCTGACGGAGGGCTCATTGACGATAAACCGCTGGACTAGGGTGTTGCGCTGGGTTGGCACAGCCAAGGCACCTTTTGCGGATAACTGACCCTCGCCTAAAGCGAGCGCGTGTTCAACTAGTTCGGCCAAGGTAAGATCGTCGTAACGACTTGACCTATCGGTTTTCATTGTAACGTGTCAGACCTCGGTGGCTGATCAGAGAGTAGCCATTCTAAGTCAGCCTGATCGTATTGGTATACCCGCCCGCAAAAATGGCAATCAACAGAGAGAGAAGGTTGCTCCGCGAACATTTGTCTTACTTCTTTTTCACCAAGTGCCTTGAGAGCTCGAGAAGATCGTTCCTTTGAGCAAGAGCAGCCGAATTCAATATTCCAGGGATCGAGACCTCTAGGATTAAGCTCGTGAAATAATTTGTAGATCAGAAGCGGGCCTGCCTCTGATGCGAGCTCGTGGTCGGCAATCGTTTCTGCAAGTATTGAAAGTGTTTCCCAGTTTGAGCGCTCTCGCTGGGGTTTTCCGCCTTCCTCTGGGATTCGTTGGATCAGGAGTCCTCCGACGGTTGTTTGGTCGCTCGCAAGCCACAGTGCAGTGTCCAGCTGCTCAGAGTTCTCAAAATAGTGATTGATACATCCTGAAATTGATCCCGATTCTAGAGGTACAATACCTTGGTAACGCTCGCCCTGTCTTGGATCGACTGTTACTGCCAGATAGCCCGTTCCCACCAAGTTTTCGAAGGTATGCGCATCACCTAAGTCACTCCACTGAGCCGTAGACCGAACACGGCCCTCAGACGAGCACTCAGCAACCATCATTGTTATTGGGCCGGAGCCCTTGACCTGGAGAATCATCTCACCATCAAATTTGAGCATGTGAGACAAAATACAAGCAGCCGCAACGAGCTCTTCGCATAGTGTTTTGACAGCAGAGGGCATATTTTGATGATTAAGCACGTCGTTCTTTGTTTTGCCAAGCCGCACAGTAATGAGCCGAGCATCTGGCGCATCATCGCAAAGATAGCGACGGACCGCGTCTTGGTCGGCTGTAAGTTCAGTCATTAAAAATTCCTTTTAACTTTGTCATTTGACGGCGTTCTCGTTTATTTGGACGATGATCTGCTGGCTGGAACCCTTCGCGGGAAAAGCGATTTAAGTCCCGCTCTGTTTCACGCTTTTTAATCGACTCCGCAGTTTCTTCGTAGAGAAGTTGTGCTTCCGATGCAGGCCGTCGATCCTCTCGAACATTTCGAACGATGACTACCATATCCATTTGTCCTCGTGAAATCTCAATCTCTAGTCCAGGCGTTATTATCTTCGATGGTTTTGCTTTGACCCCATCGATGTGGATTTTGCCCCCATCAACTGCATCGCGAGCGAGCCCCCTGGTTTTGAAAAAACGGGCCGCCCAAAGCCATTTATCAAGCCGTACCCCACTCATAAGTGTCCCAGCGCCTGTAACCTAGGTAACAGTAAATCAAAGTCGTCTATCCCTTGCCTCCATGTGGTCCGTGGTGGTTCAGATAAATTAGGATGCCTGATCTCGATAATTTCTCTCACGCCAGCGCGATCGGCTGCCTCGAGTACCTTAGAAGAGTCGTCCATAAACACCGCACGATATGGATCTATTGAATAATCCTCGAATAGCGCCGTCCAAAAACCAGGATCTTCTTTTGCGACACCGTATTGGTGACTTGACACAATGCCATCGACCATCTCGCTCAGTGGAACAACATCCAGCTTCAATTGAATCACGTCGGGATGCGCGTTGGTGGCAATCAAGGTTCTTAGTGGCAGGGGCTGAAGTGCTTCTAGAAACTGTTTTGCATAAGGTCTAAAACGGATCAGATGCGCGAGCTGTTTCTTCGCCCCAATGAGGTCGATACCAAAAAATTCTGCCCAGTAGTCCGTGCAATACCAAACGAGGGTCCCCTCATGCTTTTTTAGTTCTTCGCGAAACCGGTCCCGTATATCGATTTCTGAGTCCCCAGTAATACCTGCGACAATTGAGTGCAGATTTTTTAACCAAAACGTTGCATCGTAATGCAGGTCAAGTAGCGTTCCGTCCATATCAAGCAAGACGTCATCGATTGATTGCCAGTCAATATTAAAGGGCATACGACGCCTCTTTTGGCAAATTAAATAAGCGAAACACAGCGCGGTAGATTCGGGCGATATCATCCAGTCCGGCATAGCGTCCGCTGGGACCACCATGCCCCGCATTTAACTCGGTATACAAGAGAAAGGGCCCGCCTTCCGAAATCGCTTGAAGCCGGTGAATCCATCGTGCAGGTTCCCAGTAGGTGACACGCGGATCAGTAAGGCCAGCGGTTGCCAAGATACAAGGATAGGATCGTTTCTCTACCATCAGTGTAGGCGAGAAATGACCCAGACGACGTCTGGCATCTTTAGACTCGATAGGGTTACCCCATTCTGGCCATTCAGGCGGGGTCAGCGGTAAGTCAGCATCGAGCATTGTCTCGAGGACATCTACGAAGGGGACATCTGCAATGACGCCTCTGAATAGCTCAGGTCGGCGCATCACCGCTGTACCTACCAATAAACCACCGGCACTTCCTCCGTGCAGAATAATGTTGCCGGCTGATGTCCAGCTCTGTCGGATCAGTGTCTCTGCAGCGCCGATGAGATCATCAAAGGATTTATCTTTATCGGCCATACGGCCGAGCCGATACCAATTATAGCCATTCTCCATGCCGCCACGAACGTGCGCTGTGACGTGAATCACCCCACGTGTCAGAAGTGTCCTTCGGCTCGCACTGAAGCCCGGTGTCAAACTCATACCATAGGCACCATAGCCCGTCAGAAGCACAGGACTTTCAGGGTGTGGCGTGACATCTTTGTGATGGACGATCGTGAGTGGAACTTTTTGTCCATCTCCCGAGACTCCATATGCTCGACGGACAACGTAGTTGGATTCAGTATGGCCATTTGGTGGCGAGGACACTTTAAGCCGTCTCGAGTTCCCGGTTGCGAGATCAATTTCGCGCACTTCAGGCGGTATGGCTGGAGTTGAGACACGCATCCGAATCGTATCGCGGTTAAAGCCAGGCAACGGATCTAGATGTGTGTCGTGGATTGATGTTGACAGGATGAGTTCTCGTCTAACTTTGAACTGGTTCGGATTTGGCTCAACAATGAGATAACGCCCACAGCCCTCTTCTGAGTACTCAATGATCCAGTGCTTTGCCAGCACCTCATAATCGCTGAATAGAGCGTTCTTCTTAGGTACCCAGAGAGTCTCCCAATGCTCTGGATTACTACGAATCTTTGCTTTTGGTAGGGGTGCTCTGAACAGCGCAAAATCCTCATGCCCATGATTGCCTCGGATGATCAGGTACGGGTCGACATGCTCAAGTTCGTATTCAAGGCCCTCGATCCAATCTGTGACAGCGATTGGCGATTGGTTTTCGAGGTCTGCTGGTAACAAAAAGCTTTGGTTTGTTTGATGGTCGTGAATGTCTATCGTAATCCAGGCAGCAGAGCTTGTTTTGCCAAGGCCGATAAAGCGACCGGGATGCTCCAATTGATAGATCAGCTGGTCATCTGCCTGTTTTGTCCCGACTATATGGCACCAGACCGTGTTCGGGCGCTGATTTTCGTCGAGACGCGTATAGACAAGCTTACGACTGTCGGCGCTCCATTCAAAATCACCACGACAATCAGTCAGAGGGGTTTCGATTGGTTCGCGGGAGCCTGCTCGGAAGATAGTCAGGGCATAGCGTTCAGAACCCTGTCGATCTTCGGTGACGGCGAATAGTTCATGATCTGGGGAATGATAAGCCGCACCGATGTTGTAGTAGGGGTGATTGGCTGCTCGCTCATCGCCGCAGAGCAAAATTTCGTGATCACTTTGATTTTTTCGGCGTAAAAAGTCTGGATGCTCTGCATCTTCGACGAAACGTTGCCAGTAGGTATATTTTCCATCTTCGACTGGCACTGAATCATCGCGATCGCGAATTGTGGATTTTAGTTCGTCGATGATCCACTGACGTGAGTCTTGACCGCCAAGCCATGATTCAGTGGTCTGATTTTGGGATTCGAGGAAGTCTCGGATTTCGCTGGGGAGTGACCCCGGATCCTCGAGAACTTCTCGCCAATTGTCGGCTTTCAGCCACACATTTTCTGTCGTTGGGGTTTGCATGTCCTTAGTGTACGCTAGCCGCTTGCTGATGTGAGGTCTTATGGCAGTCGCTGACTGGATTCGTGTTGCGATCCTTTCTCTTGTGTGGGGTGGATCGTTTTTCTTTATGGAGATCATGCTTCAGGCGATGCCTCCGTTAACGAGCGTTCTGGGCCGTTTAATTGTCGGCCTCGCTGGGTTGGTTTGTTTATTAAAAATCCTCGGGTATCCGTTAAAGCCACTCATTCAGCAGTGGCGGCCGTTTGCGCTCATTGGCCTGATCAATAACGCAATCCCTTTCAGTTTAATTAGCTTCGGTCAGACTGAAATCACAGGATCCTTGGCATCGATTATCAATGCATTAACCCCAATAATGACCGCACTGGTGGCACATCAATTAACAATCGATGAGCGTCTATCGTTGAACAAAGTCATAGGGATTGGCCTCGGATTTTTTGGCGTCTTAGTTCTGTTCGGACCCGCGGCCATTGATGGTGGAGCATCGGTACTAGGGATGACTGCCGGCTTTAGCGCAACGGTTTGTTATGCATTTGGCTCGGTATATTCAAAACGGTTGAGGGATAACCCGCCTATGCTCAACGCGACGGGCCAGGTACTTTATGGGTCTCTATGGATGCTCCCAATAGTCGTGCTCATAGATCGGCCTTGGGATCTTTCAGTGCCGGGGTTGGATCCTTGGTTAGCAATGATAGGCATTGGTCTATTATCAACAACACTCGCATTTTTTATCTACTTCCGTGTTCTGCAGTCAGCTGGGGCTAGTAATGTCGTCTTGGTCACTTTTTTGGTTCCTCTCAGTGCGTCAGGACTCGGTATTGCCTTCCTCGACGAGCAACTTGCGTTACAGCACATCATTGCTTATCTGTTGATCGTTTCCGGACTTACGGTTATCGATGGGAGAATAGTTGCAAAAGTAACCAAGTTAAGACTAAAGTCGCACCCGTAAAGTGAGTAATCGTTAAACGGAGTTTCGATGAAAAAAGCACTTCTAACCTTTATGTGTCTGATGGCATCTTCGTCGTTCGCCGACACCGAGAAGGCTACCTTCGGTGGTGGCTGTTTTTGGTGTTTGGAACCGCCCTTTGAGTCGATTCATGGGGTGAGCTCTGTTGTCTCTGGTTACGCTGGCGGCTCAGTACCAAACCCGACCTACGCGCAGGTTACCTCGGGCCAGACGGGCCACATCGAGGTAGTTGAGATAACCTTCGACCCACGTATTGTGGATTATCAAACCCTGCTGGATACCTTCTGGAGACAGGTGGATCCGACCGATGCGGGTGGGCAGTTCGTTGATCGTGGTCCACAATACCGTACGGTCATATTCACGCATTCAGAGAACCAGAACGCGCTCGCACTCGAATCAAAAGACCGCCTCAATAAAGCACAAATTTTTGAGTCCCCAATTGTTACTGAGATTTTGCCCGCGCCCACATTTTATGAGGCAGAGGATTACCACCAAGACTATTACAAAAAAAATACACTGCAGTACACGTTTTATCGGTACAGGTCCGGTCGAGACCAATTCCTCGATAATACTTGGGCCCAACAACCAGAATTCCGGTCATTTGATCAGGCTGACCTGAAGTGGAGCAGATACCTAAAGCCGAGTATGGATGAGATTCGATCGCGACTGACGCCGTTGCAGTATCAAGTTACTCAAGAAGAGGGAACTGAGCCACCCTTTCAAAACGCATTTTGGGACCAAAAGACTGATGGTATATACGTAGATATCGTCAGCGGGGAACCATTGTTTAGTTCACTGCACAAATATGACTCGGGGACCGGATGGCCCTCATTTTGGCAGCCTCTTGAGCCTCAGCATATCGTTGAGAGAGATGATAATAAGCTGTGGATGAAGCGTATCGAGGTACGCTCAAAATTTGGTGATTCACATCTCGGGCATGTCTTCCCCGATGGTCCGGCGCCAACAGGTATGCGTTATTGTATCAACTCGGCGGCGCTCGAATTTATCCCAGTGGCTGAACTGCAAGGACGCGGATACGAAAAGTATCTGGCACATTTTTCAACAGCCCGTAATTGAAAAATTGCAGAGGAGCACCACCTTAGTGGCCTCTTAATTAGGAAACTCGATATGACGATACAAATTGGATGGCGCGGTGAGGTCGTTGATGTGAAGGGCAATTTACCGACAGTCGGTGAAAAAGCCCCTGACTTTACCCTTACAGCAAACGATCTCAGTGAAATTGAGCTGAGTGACTTTGCGGGCCAGAATCTTGTGTTAAACATTTTCCCTTCCATAGACACGCCCACCTGTGCCACCAGTACTCGCCGATTTAACGAAGAGCTGGCGAACATGAACGACACGACTGTGTTGTGTGTCAGTGCTGATCTGCCTTACGCCCAAAAAAGGTTTTGTGGATCAGAGGGTCTCGAGCGGGTAAGAACCGCTTCGACTTTTAGGTCAACTTTTTCCGATGATTATGGGGTGACCGTTTTTACCGGAATTCGCCGAGGCCTGACCGCTAGGATGGTTGTGGTAATCGATGCAGGCGGAACGGTGCGGCATGTCGAATTGGTCAAGGAAGTATCCACCGAACCGGACTACCTTGCTGCTTTGGCCGTTTTGTGATTATCGCAGCAGGGCGGCTACCGACTCGCGGCTCGTCTCCGTCGCCTCTTCGGCCTCCAGTGTTAACCGTTCATAAATGTCGATGATGTCGGTGGCCACATTGGTAAGCTCGCTGCCTCCGCCAGACTGACCCCCTGTGTGAGTGATTAAGACGGGTTCCTTGAGAGCATCATTCAGTTCTTGGATCAAGAGCCACGCCCGTCGATACGACATATTGATCGATTTGGCCGCTTTGGATAGCGATTGTTCTCTCTGAATTGCCTTCAAAAGCGCAATCTTCCCCGGACCGAGAAGCGTATCATCATTGCCGAGTACCAACTTAAGCTTTAGACGAGGCGGAAATACCATCAGCAGTCTCGCTCCTTCTCCTGGCGCGTTACTCTACGAGGGTACAAAACATAGCACGTTCCAACCTTGTTACCACCGCGAGTAACGAACATTCGGTAAGGGTCACTTTTTACGCGCACATTCAATGGATCGCCATATGGTCGCTCAAAAGTTGCTGATGCGCCCGCTAGAACCAACAGTGAACACTTCGTCATCGATTTTGTAGAAACGATAACCCCAACCTCCGCAAGATTGGCGACGATATCTTTACAGAATTCCATGCTAGTGTCTGACCGGGTAAAGTCCCGTTCGCCTGCAATTGTCGCGCTAAACCACATGAATCCTAGTAGGATAAAGAGTTGTTTCATATACGAAGCCTAGCAAGCGTCCGGCGGACTGAACAGTGTCAATGAGTCGTTCCGCACCGGTTGGATTCGAATGGTTTGCTAATTACGTCTAAGCGAGGGCCCCTCAGATCAGCCCGGCTAGTTAAACTGATCATAAGTGCCACGATCACAGGGCTTAGCCGTCGAATAGGTGAGCCTTCCATTTTGATTCTTAACATGGAGTTTCTATCCTCGTTCCCATCAATTTAGGTAGACCTAGGTGCTAGCGGCAGAGGTCCAATGGTGTGATTACTGAATCTTGATCAACCAGCGCGCTCGTCGAGCTCCATGTACCGAAGGAACTTTAGCTCAAGTTCCGTTTGCAGTGCCTGATAACGCATGCTTTCCGACGCGACATGATCGGGGTCTGCCTGGAAAAATTTGGGGTCAGTCATCGCCTCCTCAAGTACCTTAATTTGTGCCTCCACTTGCCCCATCTCTATGCCGAGTGCCTCGTATTCCCGCTTTTCGTGGAAAGCAAGCTTCTTTTTGTCTTCGGATTTGATTGAGACAGGATTATTTTTCTGCCCGATCGTCTTTTTTTCAACAGTCTCTTTGGCAGGCCGTTGACGAAGCCAGTCACTGTAACCCCCAACATACTCCCGTAGTGCTTGATCTGTGTCGAAGGACCAGATACTGGTGACAACTGAATCGAGGAAATCCCGGTCGTGGCTGATGAGAATCAACGTACCTTTGTAGCCAAGCAATGTATCGCGAAGAATATCAAGTGTTTCTAGGTCGAGATCGTTAGTTGGCTCATCCATGATCAACAGATTAGCTGGCCTCAAAAACAGCCGAGCCAGTAGTAGTCTGTTCCGTTCTCCGCCCGACAGCATCCGAGTTGGCCCACGAGCGCGTTCAGGTGTAAATAAGAAATCTTGTAGGTAGCCAATGACATGTTTTTTCCCCCCACCCACTTCAACGAACTCAGAACCATGCTGGAGGTTGTCGATCACTGAGATATTGTCGTCAAGTGTCTCTCTTAGCTGGTCGAATAGCGCGATCTCAAGATTCGTTCCAAGCTTTGCGGTTCCTGATGTTGGTTGAATTTGACCGAGAAGTGTCTTTATTAGCGTGCTCTTACCCGCGCCGTTGGGACCAATAACCCCAATCCGATCACCGCGAAGAATAGTCGTTGAGAAGCCTTCGAACAGCATTGTATCGCCTAGGGTGAGGCCCAGGTTTGTCGACTCGATTACCAATCGACCTGATTTTGACGCGTCAATCAGGTTAAGGTCGGCTGTCTGTTGACGCTCTCTGCGGGCCGCACGCTCGTGTCTGAGTTGCTCGAGTGCACGCACGCGGCCCTCGTTTCGAGTCCGTCTCGCCTTAATGCCCTGGCGAATCCACTCTTCTTCTTTTGCAAGTTTCTTGTCGAAAGCTGCAAATTGATCGGCCTCTGCAGCCAGCTCTTGGTCACGCCTTTTGAGATAGGTCTGATAATTGCACTCATAACTTCTCAGTGTTCCACGGTCCAGTTCGACTATTCGTGTTGCAAGTGCATCCAGGAACCGACGATCATGAGTGATGAATAAAATAGCGCCGTGGAATAGCTTAATTTGTTCCTCCAGCCACTCAATTGCTGGGATATCTAAGTGGTTAGTCGGTTCGTCCAGAAGTAATAAATCCGGCTCAGTCACGAGGGCGCGTGCCAGCATTACGCGACGTTTCATGCCGCCAGACAGGGCGTTGAATTGTTTGTCAGGGTCCAGACTGAACTTAGAGAGGGTTTGAGCGACCATTTGTTCGACGCGCCAACCGTTCGCGGCCTCGAGCGTATGCTGGCATGATTCGAGCTCTCGCATGTGCTTATCTGACGGGTCTTCAGATACCGATCTAAGCACCTGATGGTAGTGTTCAAGAAGCGGTGTCAAATTACCCAGCCCGGAGGCAATGACTTCGAAGATCGTGCCGTTGTTCCCGGTAGGCACGTCTTGAACTAGTCGCGCAACCTTCAGGCTCAAGCTTTTGTTTATATCTCCCGAATCTGCTGAGATTTCTCCTGCAATTAATTTCATCAATGTCGATTTGCCCGCACCGTTTCGACCGAGCAATCCGATCCGCTCTTTTGGCTGAATCTTGAGGCTTAGGTCGTCGAGGATGGCGGGCCCACCAAAACTTACCTGGACGTTTTGCATCGATAAAACGCTCACACAAATCCTCCTTGAAAGCCAATTTGACGCCACGCCTCGTAGAGGACTATAGCGACGGAATTTGAAAGATTGAGACTTCGATTACTCGGAGACATTGGGATACGAAGGACTTCGGTAACAGCCCTGTGATTACGGACGGTTAATGGAAGCCCGCGTGTCTCGGGACCAAAAAGAAGGATATCTCCTGCTTGAAAAGCGATTGATTCATAGGACACAGTGCCTTTGGTCGATAGAGCATAAATCCGTTGCCGAGGAGCCTCGATGTAACGCTCCCATGACTCAAATTCGGTGATGCCTGCGAGATCGTGATAATCCAAACCAGATCGCTTGACTGATTTTTCGTCAAGCGAAAAGCCGAGAGGCCGGATCAGGTGTAACTGGCTCCCGGTATTCGCGCACAAACGAATAATATTTCCAGTGTTTGGTGGGATTTCAGGTTGGTAGAGACACACGGTAAACATGGCAAGACGATACGCATGTTACCCCACGAAAGGAAGCGTCCCGCAGCGTTTCCAAAATGGAACGGATCAAGCAACCTCCCGGCCCTTTCTTTACCTGGCATCGGCATCGATTAACCCTTGGGAGGTTAAGATGCAATCAGTCGAAACACACATTATTCCGCGGACGTCAGATATCGGCAACTTGGCAGTGAGACGAGCATTGCCGTCGCGCGAAAAGCGTTCCGTAGGCTCGTTCGTGTTCTGGGACCAGTTTGGTCCTGGGGAACTTATTCAGGACGTCGGGCTGGACGTGCGGCCTCATCCACATATAGGGCTCTCAACCCTCAGTTATCTGTTCGCCGGGACCATGCAGCATCGAGATAGCTTGGGTAATGATATTGTAATCGGGCCGGGCGCGGTTAACCTAATGACAGCGGGATCAGGAATCGTCCATTCTGAGCGATCCGATCCTGACTCGCGGGCGAATTTATCTGAACTTTTTGGAATTCAAAGCTGGTTGGCGTTACCCAGATCGTTTGAAGAGACAGCTGCAAGCTTCGATCACTATGGCGAGTCAAGGCTTCCCCAATTTTCTGAAAATGGCATTGAGGGCCGGGTTTTACTTGGCGATTGGTTTGGCCTCGAAAGCCCCGTGTCTTTCCCATGGGATTCCTTGTATGTGGATTTGCGGATGTCTGAAAACAGTGTGGCGCAATTTCCGAAAGATCATGAAGAGAGGGCTATCTTCAGTGCGCGGGGCGCTATTGAAATTGACGGTATTCTCTATCCAGAATCAGAGTTGCTGATACTGGCACCGGGTCGCGGTGTGCGTGTGGTTGCTCCCGATGGCGCCCATGTGCTGCTGTTTGGAGGTGAGCCACTCGATGGACCGAGACATCTCTGGTGGAATTTTGTGTCATCAAGTGAGGAACGAATTGAGCAGGCGAAAATTGATTGGTTGGATGGCCGTTTTGCTCAAGTACCTGGAGACGACGAGTTTATTCCGCTGCCAAAGAGTAGTTGATTCCGGAGCCAATCAGCGAGCGCTTGGTCGGAGATGTCGGGGATTTGCTCGCATTCAATGATTGGCATCAGTTCAAAGAAGATTGGTTGATCAAGACGTCGTTTGATCTCATACATATATAGCCCGAGCCTTAGAGTAAGTGCTGTCCGAGATGCCTGCTGGAAGAGTTTGGAGTTTGATCCCTCAAAACGTATGGGAAGCACGTCGCACCTCGAGGCCTTAACGAGTCTGCCGACCAGCGGTTTCCAAGCATCATCTTCAACGGGTGCCCCGCGCTTTTTAGACCAAGACACGCCACCCGCAGGAAATAGAGCAACCACGCCATCCGATTTGAGGGTTTGAATCGACTGTTGGCGTGTCTTGACATTGAGTTTGGTCGCTTGTCGTCCCGGTTGAAATTCAATGGGTAGTATATTTGGATTGAGCGAGGGTTCCTGCCGTAACACACCGTTTGCAATGACACGGAAGTCCGGATCCAGCCGCGACGCGATCCATGCGAGGGTAACGCCATCAGTCACGCCGAATGGATGGTTGGCAATTATTAGCAGGCCGCGTTTTTTCCGTCTTATGGGGATTGTCATTTGCTCTGTCGCATTGCCCCAGCAGCCTAAATGGTCCATCGCTATATCCCAGACGTCCGGCGTTTCAGCTGTTTTGGATGCCGATTGAAAGTCGCGGTAGCGACGTGTAAGAGCTCCATGCCCTGTCAACACTTCCATGGCTCTGATAAGGAGTCGTTGTTGGATTGGCATCCAATCTTCTGCGTAGGAAATAGTTTGTGGTTTCAATGTAGCTTCATCAATCGTCAAGACACCGTAATAAAACCCTCTTAGAATAGTAGAATCAAGTAGGAGGGAAGGATGAGGCATTTGACTGATACCCACGCACACACGGTAGCCAGCACCCATGCCTATTCCACGGTAGAAGAATATTTTAGGGCAGCGGCAGACAAAGGGCTTCAGTTGTTCAGTGTTACTGATCACGGTCCAGATATGCCCGACTCGCCTCATCCATGGCATTTTGGAAACATGCGCGTGTTGCCTCGTATCCGTTACGGGGTCGCTATGCTTCGTGGCGTTGAAGCGAATATCCTTCCAGCTAGGCAAAGTCCCCTTGATGTCAATGAAACTCTCATGAGTTTTATGGACTTTGGGATTGCGAGTTTTCACGAACCAGTGTTCCCACCATCTGATCGCAAGTCCCATACGCGGGCGATGATCGCGGCCATGGAAACGGGCCTCATACAAATTCTTGGGCATCCGGGTAACCCAAATTTTCCAATTAACATCGAAGAGGTCGTTAGGGCCGCTCGTGATAACAACGTGTTGATCGAGATCAATAACTCATCTTTCGTGAGCTCGCGTCTTGGTAGTGAACCCCACTGCATGGAAATCCTCGAGACAGTCCGGGCGTTGGACTGGCAGGGGGCTCTCTCAAGCGATTCACACGTGCACTATACCGTGGGTGATGTGGATATTGCTCTTGAGAAAATTGATCAGATCGGATTCCCAGAAAGCAATATCGTCACGCTGAATGCACGACGACTTTTAGAATTTTTGAGTGAACACGGTAAGCCTGTTGCTAGGGAACTGTCCGCTTGGTTAGTTGAGCTTGAGTCGCGAGAGGCTATGGAGCGCTAGTTTTGTCAGCCCAGTTACCCGCGGCATGACATTTTTCTTGAGTTCCTCGGATCTGGGCGTATCCTCGCGCTTTAGTTTGCGGATATCTCTTCATGGAACCCGCCGGTTTAGAAATTTTTATTCTAATTTTTGTCGCATTACTAGCCGGGGCGATTAACACGGTTGCCGGGGGTGGCTCGAATCTCGTGCTTCCGACCTTGATGATCATGGGTATGCCGCCTGAGGTTGCGAACGCGACGAACCGAGTGGGCATTTTTGTCGAATCCGTTGTCGCGATCTCCGAGTTCAAGCGGCATAAGAAATTAGAGACTTTCGATCTCAAGGCTATTCTCATCCCGATGGCATCAGGGGGGCTCCTCGGTTCATTGGCGGCCGCGTTCGCTCCGCCTGAGATTCTAAAGCCACTTCTGATTGGGACCATGATCGCCATGTCTCTGCTGGTCCTGTTTAGACCCACTGTCGTCTCTCCCCCGAGTGGGACAGAGGTGCGTCGGGTCAGCGCGACTCCGTCTGCTTGGATCGGTTTATTGGCGGCTGGTTTCTATGGCGGGTTTGTCCAGGCGGGTGTCGGGTTTTTGCTTTTAGCATCTATCGCGGGGACGCTCCGTTACGACATCGTGCGAGCAAATGCGATCAAGCTGGTGTGTACCTTTGTGTTTACATCTGTCTCACTAGCAGTTTTTATTTGGCAGGACCAAGTCGCGTGGGCTGAGGGGTTTATCTTATCGATCGGTTACGTTGCTGGCGCCTACTTTGGCGTCAAGCTGGCGGTCTACACTGACCCCAGAGTCCTCAGATGGTTCTTGTTCACGGCCACACTGCTCGCAGGCGGAGCAGCGATGGTTTCTTAGTCTTCGGGGGCAGTGGATTTATCTTGTACCTAGTCGCCGAGCACAAGATAAAGAATAACAGCGATGATCACTGCTCCCACAATATATTTGACGGTTGAGTTGTCTGGCTCATCGTCATTTGATGCCGTTTGTTGAGGTTCAGTGATAGCTGGTCTTTCCTCGACCGTGGGAGCTTTTGGTTTGGCCGATTCTGCCTTTTCCTGTTTCTGTGGCGCCGGTTTTGGTTTTGGCGTGCTCTTCCCTTTGAGCTTTGCTTCAACGGCCGCAGCGCTGCGGTCTATCGCTTTACCGATATCCACAAACGATGCACCATCGCTCAGCATTTTGTCAGCTGTATTGAGCTCTTCTGTAGTCCAACGACGTGGGGGCATTAATTACACTCCTTATTTTTTACAGGATGTCACCAAACGCATAATACTATGGCATTGAATTCTTTTTATCGACCTTTTGGTTATGCTACTGAATTACTGAGGTTAAATTCAATGATTTGATTTTCTAGACTTTTCAGATATTCAATCACTCGGAGCTCTTTTCGGAGATCGAGCTTATCGATTTAATTAGGTAACAAGACCCAATGACAGATGAAGATAGAATCAACGAGTTTGTAAAATTACAAAAGCAAATCAAACAGGACCCGAAGCGAATTGCTGCTGTTATCAAGCGATGGATGGCTGAAGATACGAAATTAAGTAAACGACCGAAGAAGTGAGGGGTAGTTCTGGTGGAGGAACATTCACCTATTCAGAAAATATGGTGGTGGATTGTTACGCTGTATTACTTAACCCGTAATATAGATCGGGCGATTGAGAGGCTCCAGGCTCGTCAGGCGTGTGCCCGTGGGGAATGCGCTCTGCCAGAGACTGGCGGTGAAAAAAATCGGCCTAGTTAGGGAGATCTTCAGGCTTTTACTAAGAGGTCTGTGAGTCCATCGGTAAGTGACCGAGTGCGAGACGCGTAATTAACTGGTTTGAGCTGATGGTTAGGAATCTTTTTTCTCAGTTTTCGATCTCCCGATTAGCGATTCTTGCCGTAGCCCTGGGCAATCTGAGATAAACGGAGCGAATCATTCCCTTCTCATCGTCGTCAACGGATGACTGTGAGACCTAACATTTCGAAAATGTGCTCAACGCTGAGCCTGCGTTTAAAAACAAGTAAACTGATTGTGGGTATGGGCTTATCGATGGGCTTACCCGGTCCAAAGCTTTTGCCTAGGTCCTGGAAAAAAGATTTAGGGTCCGAAAATTAGGTAAATTAGTCGCGAGGTAAACCGTGTCAAAAACTCAATGCGAGGTGGAAATTCTGGTTCGAGGAGCCCACGACCAAATCATCGCCGGTCTTATGCAGCTCGATGTTGGTCAACTGCGTCAAGGTCTCGAATGGAGTCGAGCAAACTACGGGAAATTAGATATTGAGCGCTTGTTAGAAATGGCGATCGAGCTACATGAAGACGCAGGTCCCTGACAACATAAATACTTCAAAGAGGCTCATGTGGATTCGGTAACCCAGGCGGTGCTGGGAGGGGCTGTAAGCTATGCGATCTTGGGGAAGCGTTTAGGACCGCGGGCCGCGTTATATGGTGTCGTGTTAGGCACCCTGCCTGATCTCGATGTTTTAATTGACTTTGGTGGCCCGATTGCAAACATGACCCACCACCGGGGTTTTTCTCACTCGTTTCTGGTTCAGGCCATTGTTGCCCCAATGCTTGCCTGGATTATTGTCCGTCCGAGGCTATTAAATGATGGCGCTTTTCTTCGGTGGTGCCTCGCGATTTTCCTGTGTTTTATGACCCATAGCCTAGCGGACTTATTTACAGTCTACGGGACCCAGATTTTATGGCCGTTGTCAGCGTATCCTTTTGCACACGCGTTGTTGTTTATTATCGATCCTCTTTATACGGTACCCCTGGTGATAGGTTTTATTTTTGCAGTAATCGGCAAAAACAGGCGCCGCAGTCTTTTGATCAATAACTTTATGATCATCATGTCCACTGCCTATTTGGTTTGGAGCGCGGGTGCCAAGGTCCTGATTGACGAAAAAGTGGTCGCTGCCCTCGGATTACAGGGCATTAACCCGAGCACATACGAATCCACCCCGGCGCCCTTTAACACGCTGTTGTGGCGGGGTGTTGCGATAGAGGGTGATTACTACTACGAGATCTGGGCGTCGGTCTTCGATAAAGTGGACGAGGT
>MDTB01161164.1_pt1 | contig 40054 bp, 39 predicted proteins | sample 811161 | NCBI WGS metagenome assembly MDTB01 (sample SAMN05326650, study PRJNA326480) | marine metagenome | isolation source: seawater | place: Mediterranean Sea | collected 2009 | reverse complement strand
ACCACGTTGATAGGCTGGATGTGGAAGCGCAGTAATGTGTGCAGCTGACCAGTACTAATAGCTCAATTGGCTTGATTTATGCACTGAAAAAAATTTTTACAAAATTTTATGGATAATAAGTTATTTGATAAATTAAGACCCAAATCGTTTCATAATTCTATTCAACAAAATCTTAAAAGAGTTTGTCAGAATGTTAAAATTAATGGTGGTTGGGTTAATGTTGAAAAATGTCCAATTTGTGGTTCAAAAAAAAAGAAAATCTGGCAAATAAAAAATAAAATACCAATCTATATTTGTTCAAACTGTTTAACTGGATACTCAGGAAAAAAAGCCAAAAATATAGCCGACGTATACGATAGCAAAAGTCAGCTAAAACAGCACAAAATTTCTTATGATTACTCAATAGATCTTAGAAAAAAATTAATGGGTGTAGAAAGAATGAGTTTACTAAAAAGATTTAAAAAAAAAGGTAAATTGTTAGATTTTGGATGTGGAAATGGTTGGTTTCTAGATGTTGCGAAAAATTATTACAAATGTTCTGGGTATGAAAAGAGTATTAATCTTACTATAGACCTAAAAAAAAATAAAAAATCAATTAATTTTATAAATAATATTGATGATTTATCTAATTACAAATTTGATATAATAACAATGTTTGATGTTATTGAACATTTAGAAAATCCAAAAAATATTATTGATATGTGTTATAAGAGACTAAATACAGGTGGAATAATTTTGATTTTTACTCCAAATTTTAAATCACTTGGATTTTATTTAATGCAAGAGCAACAAAATTTAGTTATTCCACCAATGCATTTGACTTATTTTCATAAAAACACAATAAAAAAATTAATCAAAAATAAATTTAATGTTGTGTTTAATGAAACATTTGGTTTTGATTTAGCAGATTATTTTTCATACCTTAGATTAAATAATAAAATAAAAATTGATACACTAATGAAGAAAGAAATAAAAGATAAGCAAAAAATAGTTGATTCAGTTGGACTCGGTAATCATTTAAGGATAGTTTTAAAAAAAATCAAATAAAGAGATATTTCTTTGGTAATACTTTCTCTTCTACTAAATCCTTATTTTTATAAATATCAATTATTTTTTTAATTCTTGATTTGTTTCGTGTCTGATGCAGTGTAAAATACTACAATTAACACTTGGATTGAGTTTTTTCATTATTTTTTTCCTATAATATTTTTTAAAGGTGAATCTTATTTAGATAGACCAAACATATTATAAAAAATCAATAGTATCAAAACGGGGAATTTCATATTTATTTAATAAATCTGAATTTTTTACAATTCTCTTTTCGACGTTAAAAGCAAATTTATATCCAGATGATTTTAGTAATTTAATTGAGCTTTTATCATATGAATATTTCCATCCATATGGATAACAAAAATAATTAATATCTTTTTTTAACTTTTTTTCTAAAAATTTTTTCGAACCAGTTATTTCTATTTTCTTTTTTTTAATACTGAGGTTATTTAATGGTTCATGATTGTATCCATGTGAACCAATAACCATACCTAAATCAATCATATACTTTAAATCTTTTATAGTGAGATAAAATTGACTAGATTTGATATTTATATCAAAAAATTTATTCATATATTTTAATATCTGTTTTTTCTGTGACAGATTAAGAAAATAATTGAAAATTTTCTTTACCTCTTTTACTTTAGCCTCATCATCTACTGAATTGTAAAGATAACTGTATTTTTTAGTATTTGAGAATTTTATAAAATCTTTATTATTAAATTTTAAACAAATTTCAAAAAATTTATTAATTACTTGTTTTATATTTCTTTTAGCTAGCAAAAGATGTAGTTGATGAACAGGAAGTATTTTTTTTTCAATTAAAGGGAAAGTTGAAACAAAAAAAATACCACTTAAATTTTTTTTATTTAAATATTCAGCAACACTGAGATGATCTTTTATACCATCATCAAAAGTTAAGACTGTTTTGCTTTTTAAATCATCATGAAAATCTGTGGTTATAATGCTATTTGTCTGAAATTTTGCAATTTGTTTTTTAAATTTATTAAAATGTAAAAATTTTAAATTTGGATAATCTTCACTTTTTTTCCTTATATAGTGATACATGATTATTTTCATTTTGATCTTATATAAAAAAGCGTAAATTTTTTAAAAAAAATATATTTTATAGAATTATTTAAATAAAGTAGTCTTTTTTAGGAAGAATTTTTTCTTCAACAGTATTTTTATTGTTATAAATATCAATTATTTTTTCTATTTCTTGGTTTGTTTCATGTCTTATACAATGCAGATTACTGCAATCTTTACTTGGATTAAGCTTTTCCATTATTTCTTTTCTTTTTTTACCATTCCACATTTCCGATAAAGTTTCGAATCTTAAATCACCAATTTTTTTACTATGTTCCCCTCTAAAATATGGACAAATATAGCATCCTGATGGTGTAACTAGAGTTCTCAAATCTGCGCTTCTACATTTATTGTAGTATTTTTTTTGGTATCCGACATTCTCTCTCTTTAAGGCAGAGTCTAGCATTACTGACTCTAAAACTCTAAAGTTCTGATCTTCTAACTTTTTAGACATTTCCAATTGAACTGTAGCGACTTGCATATCTTTTTCACTGTGCATAACAATTTGATGAAAGTCGTCATAGCTTGGTTTAAGTTCAAAGTAATCACAGCCAATTTCTTTGGCTAATTTTGCTGCATCATATATTTCATAAACATTCGTATGTTCTATTAGTCCAATATTTGATCCTGCAGGATTTTCAATTAAACCATCAGCTTTAGTTCTAATTAAGAATGAGTAACCTAAGATGCCTTTCTTTTTTTTTGCAAGCTCTTTCATGTTATTTATGACAATATTAAACTTTGATTTACCAGTTTTTGTTGGTCTTAAATTTTTAAACATTTCATCAGAAGCAACATCCATTGAAACTCTTGTCCATGAAACATATTCAGCGATGATATCTATGTATCTTCCCATGAGCGTACCATTAGTGGTCAATCCAACCTGGATATCGTTTTCTCCAAGTTTTTTTATCAATTCTATTGTTGAAGGGTGACCAAGCGGCTCTCCACCACCAATTAAAATAACAGCAGATACTTTTGACTTAATTATATCATCAGTTATTTCTCTCATTTTTTGCTTTGAGAAGCCTCGATCAAGAGGATTTTTTTGATTTAATAAATCTCCACTTATGCACCCTGGGCAAGCTAGATCACAAACTGTTGTTGGATCAAGCTCAATAACAAAGGGAGCATTGTTTTCACCTTTTATTAAATCGTTGTTAATTTTATTCAAAACTTTTTTTTGGTAAAGCTTTGGTAATAGTTGCATTTTGGCCATAGGCATTAATAACATTAATACTAGGATTGTAAAGAATGTATTATTTTGTATTAATGGTCTTATTATTCAAAAAATTTTTCATGAAAAATAAGAATACAGAAAAAAAAAATTTTTTAGAAATATTTTACAGAAATTTAGAAAAAGATTGCATTTTTAATGAACATGCGACTTTTAACTTTAAAAAGCTCTTATCTTATATTTATCAAATAAATTATTATTTAAAAAAAAATAAATTAGAAAACCAAACTGTTATTACTCAATTTGAGAATAAAAGTCACACACTTATATTTTATTTGGCTTCAATTTTTTCAAAAACTACAATTTGTCCTTTAGATCCAAAGCTACCTAATTCTAGAGTAGAAAAAATAAAAAAAATTACGAATTCAAAAAAAATCATAAAAAAAATTAAATTGTCAAATATTATTTTCTACGACGACAAGTATTTTAATCTTAAAAATCATAACTTTTTAATTACATTTTCTTCTGGTACATCTGGAAACCCAAAAGGCATTATTCATAGTAGCGATAATATACTAGGTGTATCAAAATCTTATTGTCAATTAGCTGGATATAATAAAAAAACTAGAATACTTCATTGTTTGCCAGAATATTATATGGCCGGTATCGTGAATACCTTTTTAGCTGGAATTGTTAGCACAAGTCAAATTTTTATAGCAGAAAATTTTAGTAAAAAAAGTATATTTACTATTTGGTCAGATATAAAAAATCATAAAATTAATTTGGTTTATTTAGTTCCTTCTATTTTTTCAATGCTAACAAATTTTAGTCCTTCGAGCGCTAAAGGTTTGATAAAAAAAAATAAAATTAAGTTTTTATCAACTTCAAATAATTTATATCCAAACATAAGAAAGACTTTTTTTAAAAGATTTAAAGTAAAAATAAAATCTTGTTATGGAATTACTGAAATGGGTGGACCTTTAACAAATGAGAGTGTTGGCAATCTACATCATGACTCTGCGGGAAAGATTATTAGTGGGTGCAGTTGTAAAGTAAAAAGATTAAATGATTTAAATTTTCTTTTTTTTAAAAGTAAATTTACTTGTAAATTTTTAATTATTAATGGTAAAAAAAGAAAGATCAGTTTGGATGGACAAGGTTACTTCAATTCTCAGGATACAGGATATATTGAAAAAAATAATATTTATTTGACAGGAAGAGAAAAGGATATTTTAAAAAAGGGCGGGGAGCTTATTTTATTGAAAGATATTGAAAATAATTTTTTGACATGTTCTTTTGTTGAAGAGGTTGCCGCAGTTGGTATTGATGATGATTTATCAGATGAGAAATTAAATTTATATTTTGTTTTAAATCAAAAAAAAAGTTCTGTTCAAAATTCTATTAAAATTTTACTGAAGATTATTGAAAAAAAATTATATAAAACAGAAAAACCAGACAAAATTATATTAATTAAAAAAATGCCAAAAACAATATCAGGGAAAATAATCAAGAGACAATTATTATCAATTAATGCAAAAGATAAAATTAGAGAAGTTATTTTATAATAATAAGTGGCAAAGACCATTCAGTAAAAAAAATTATAAGTTCAAAACTTATGAGGGAACAATTATACAGATTCCTAAATGTAATGAGTTAGATACGGAAATTTGTGTTAAATCTGCATTAGATGGGTTGAAAAAATATAAAAAACTTACAAATAATCAAAAATCAAAAATTTTAGAAAAAATCTCAAAAAAAATTAAAAGTCTTTCAAACACACTAGCCTATAAAGAATGTAAAGAATTAGGCAAAACTTTTCAAAATGCTAAAAAAGAAATGATTGCATGCTCGAAGTTGTGGAACCATGCAAGTAAGCAAGTAAAAAAAAATAAACCTAAAATTATAGTAAAGAAAAAAATTAGACTTCACGAGTATCTTGAACCAGTAGGAGTTGTTGCATTAATAATTCCATGGAATTTTCCTATGATTGTTTTATCTGAAAGGTTGCCTTATATACTTGCAGCAGGAAATAGTGTCATAATTAAACCAAGTGAAAATGGAAATTTATCTATAGAATATTTTATAAAAATTTTAGAATCTCAAGGTTTTCCAAAAGGTGTAATAAATTTTTTACCTGGAGATGGATTAACAGGCAAATATTTAGTTAAAAATAAAAATGTATCTATGATTTCATTTACTGGATCAACAAAAACAGGCAAAGAAATTTATAGAAGTTCATCTAGTGATATAAAAAGATTAAGTTTAGAATTAGGTGGAAAAAACCCTATGGCTATCTTTAACGATGCAAATTTTGACAGTGCTGCAAATGATATTATATATTCTTTTACTCATAATGCTGGTCAATGCTGTGTATCAGGTTCTAGGTTATTTATACAAAAGTCAAGTTATAAAAAGTTTATTTCAATTTTATTGAGTAAATTAAATAAAATAAAACAATTTCAAAATACTGTAACTCATATTCAATATTTAAGAATTAAAAAAATAATCAGAAAATCATTAAAACAAAAAAATACACAAGTAATATACAGAAAAGAAAAATTATTTGATGATAAAAAAAGAGTAATTTATCCTATAATTTTTAGACCAAAAAATAAAAATAATCTTTTAAATGAGGAAATATTTGGTCCAGTTTTGACAGTAGATATTTTTGAAAACTTAGATGATTTAGTAAACAAAATGAATAATACAAACTATGGACTATCAGCTTTGATATGGACAAAAGATAGGCAAAAAGGTTTACAATTAGCTTCTAAATTAAATTCTGGGCGTATTTGGATTAATGGCAATATTTCACAAAATTATCCCGAATTATCTATTGGTGGATTTAAAGAGTCTGGTTTAAATAGGGAGACAGGAGAATCAGGAATCATTACATATTCAGAAAAGAAATCAATCATATTAAATTAATGAAAAAAGATAAATTTAATAAAATTATATTATGGTTTAAAAAAAAAAAAATTTCAGTTAAAGGAGATGATAATTTGTTTAAAGTTAAAAATTTAGACTCGTTTGGTTTCATAGAATTTTTAGTTTTTATTCAAGAAGAATTCAACATAAAAATCCAGCATGAAAAAATTTTTAATATGAAAGCAGTTTCTATAAATGATTTTGTTAAAATTTTAAATAAAAGTGAAAATAGAAAAACTAAAAAAAAAAGATTATAAGTTTTTTTGCAAATATCTTGAAAAATTTTATAGCAAAAAACATATTTTTTTGAAATCAAAAAAACTTTTTGATTGGCAATATTTAAATAGAGGAAATTATAATTTTTATATTTTAAAAGAAAAAAATAGAATAAAAGCTATTCAAGGATTTATTCCTAATGACAGGTATGATAAAAAACTTGGAAAAGAAACTATTTTTTTATCTTTATGGTCATCCTCAGAGACTTCTTTTGGGGCTAAACTTTTTTATTATGTTTTAAAAAAAATAGATCATCAATTAATTGCAGGATTAGGAAGTTCTGATCAATCATTTGCTTTTCAAAAAATGATTAATTTTAGATGTTTTTATTTTGACCATTATTTTATGACTGGTCTTAAAAGACGTAAAAATTTAATAAATCCTAAATTTTTTTCAAATTATAAAAATAATTTTAAAAAAATTAATTTTACCATATTAAATTCAAAAAACATTAAGTTTCTAAAGAAAAAAATTTTTCAAAACCAATTTCCAAAAAAATCAATTAATTATTTAAAAAACAGATACATTCATCATCCTTATTATAATTATGAATTGTATGAATTGAAGAATGAGAAAAAAAGTTCCTCAATTTTTATAATAAGAAAATGTATTTATAAAAAATCAATAGCATTGAGAATAGTTGATTATATAGGTGATGAAAAAGATTTTATTTATGGAAAATATTTGTTTAATTATTTATTAAAAAAATATAATGCTGATTTTATTGATATTTATTGTTTTGGTATTAAACAAAAATTTTTAAAAAAAGCAGGACTTAATAATGTTGATGATTACGCAAAATTAGGCTTGATTATTCCTAATTACTTTGAGCCCTTTAAAAAAAAAAAAATTAATTTACCATTATCATTTAAATTATTAAAAAATAAATTACCAAAAATACGATTTTTTAAAGGAGATTCTGATTTAGATAGACCAAATATAATAACTTAAAAATTTTTAATACAATAATTTATTTATAGATATATAAATGTATTAGCTTAACTATTTACTAAACTTTAGATGAAATTAAAACAAAAACCATTGATTGCTATAGTTCCTGTTAAAAAAAAATCAAGACGTTTAAAAAATAAAAATTTAAAAAAAATTTATAATAAAACATTAGTAGAGATTACTATTGATCAATTACAAAGTATTAAAGATTTTACTGAGATTTATGTAAGTACAAATTGTAAGAAAACAATTCAAATTGCATTAAAAAAAAAATGTAATGTAATTATTCGTCCTGATCATTTATGTAAGGATAAATCCAAAGCTAACGATGTAATATTGCATTCAATCAACCATATTTCAAAAAAAATTAAAAGAAAAAATTTTCATTTAGGATATTTTCAGGTTACTTCACCATTAAGAACTATTAAAAATATTAAAAAATGCATAAATTTATATAAAAAATTTAATGGAGTTGTATCCGTAAAAAAAATAGACTCAGAATATCTAAAAACATTTCTGATTAAAAAAAATAAAATATCATTAATAGGTAAAAAAAATTTTTTAAATGATAATTCTCAATCTTTGCCAAAATTATTTACAACAAATGGTGCTATTTATATATTTAATTCAATTGATTTTTTAAAAAAACGAAAAATACCTATTTTGAAAATGTATCCATATATTATGAATCATCAATCTAGTATAGACATAAATACAAACGCAGATTTTGAAATAGCAAAAAGAAACTATGCAAAATTTTATAGTTAAAAAAAGAAAGATTGGAAACAATCACCCACCTCTAGTCATAGCTGAACTTGGCATCAATCATGGAGGATCTTTAGATTTGGCTATTCACTTGTGTGATAAGGCCATTAAATCTGGAGTTGAAGCAATTAAGTATCAATCACATTGTCTTGAGGATGAAATGTCAAATGAGGCGAAAAAAATTTCTCCAGGAAATGATAAAAGAAATATATTTGAGGTTATAGAATCTACAACTTTAAACGAAAAAGAAGAGAGTAAATTAGCAAAATATATTTTACAAAAAAATAAAATTTTAGTAGCTACACCATTCTCTAGATTGGCTGCAAAAAGGATTATAAATAATAAGGTTGATATAATTAAAATTGGTTCTGGTGAATGCAACAATTATCCTTTTGTAAAATTTATTTCAAACTTACGGTTGCCAGTAATAATGAGTTCTGGGATGAATACATGTTCTTCAATAAATAAATCTGTAAAATATTTAAAAAAGTTTAATAAACCTTTAGTTATTCTTCATTGTACAAACGTTTATCCTTTACAGTTTAAAGATGTAAATTTAAATGCGTTAATTGAAATTCAAAACCGTTTTAAAAATACTATTGTAGGATACTCAGATCATACCCCTGGAATTGAAATTAGTTTAGGGGCTGTATCTCTAGGAGCTAGAGTTATAGAAAAGCATTTCACAGATAAAAAAAATAGGAAAGGACCCGATATAAGTTCTTCAATTGACCCTATGGAACTAAAAAGCTTAATTAGTTTGTCTCAAAATATTTTTTATTCTTTAGGAAGCAATAAAAAAAAACCTGTTCAAAATGAAAAACCCACAATAAATTTTGCTTTCTCATCAATATCTTCAATTAAGGATATAAAAAAAGGGGAAAAGTTTACTGAAAGAAATATTTTTCCTATAAGACCGAGTGGAGGAGATTATACGGCCACTGATTATGAAAAATTATTAGGAAAGACTGCAAAAATAGATATTAGAAGACTTTTACAAATTAAAAAAAAACATGTCTTATAAAAAAATAATTTTTGTTTCTGCAACTAGAGCGGATTATAGCAAACAAAAAAATCTAATTAAATTGATTCAAAAAAAAAATTATTTTAAAACCTATATTTTTGTATCTGGCATGCATACAATGAAGAAATACGGAGAAACTTGGAGAGAACTTAAAAAAGATAAAATAAAAAATTTATATAAATTTTCAAATCAGCAAAGTAACACATCTCCAAATGACATATTTAAAAATACTTTTAATTTATTTAGAAAATTTTGTATTAAGGTACAACCTGACTTAGTCATATTGCATGGAGATAGGATAGAGACTTTAGCCTGTGCAGTGAGTTGTTCACTCAATAATATTAAAATTGGACACATTGAAGGTGGAGAGTTGTCAGGGACGCTAGACGAAATGATAAGACATTCTGTTTCTAAGTTATCTAATCATCATTTTGTTTCAAACAAGATTTCTAAGAATAGATTAATTCAAATGGGTGAAAACAAAAATGATATTTCAATTATAGGCTCGCCCGACCTGGATATTGCATTGTCTAAAAATCTTCCTAATATTTCCCGAGTAAAGCAAAGGTATGCAATAAAATTTAACAATTATTCTATATTGTTGTTTCATCCAGTTTTTAGCGAGGTCAAACAAGTTAAGATTCAAATAATTAATTTATTAAAAGCTTCAATTTTATCTAAATTAAATTTTGTAATTATTCTTCCAAACAATGACTTAGGATCAAATATAATTTATGATGAAATAATTAAATTAAAAAAAAATAATAATTTTAAAATTATTAAATCAATGCGATTTGAGTTTTATTTAACTTTACTCAAATTTAGCCAATTTATTATTGGAAACTCAAGTTCAGGAATAATCGAAGCTCCATACACAAACACTTTTTGTATTAATGTAGGTTCTAGACAAAATAAAAGAATAAGCAAGAATCCTTTGATAATTAATACAAACTATCAAACTAAAAATATTTTTAATGCCATTAAGTTAGTTTTAAATCGAAAAAATAGAAAAAAAAAAATAAACACAAAATACTTTGGTAATGGCAGAAGTGCAGAGTTGTTTGTCAAAAAACTAAAAGATAAAAATCTTTGGAAAAAAAATACTCAAAAATATTTTATTGATTTTATAAATAAATGAAATTAACGAATATTTTCTATCCAAAAAACATTATCTCCCTTTTCTATTGTTTGATAATTGTTAAACAAAAAAAAGGGTACAACATTCTAATTTTAAATAAAAATTATATAAGTCATGATCTAATTAAAAATTATTTTTCTAAAATACATAAATTTTTCCAATCAGTTTATTTTTTTAACTTTCAAAGATTATCATCATTTAAATACAAAAGTTTTTTAAATGATTTGTCACAATCAAATAAAAATTTAGATAAGATTAAAAATATAAAATTAATAAATAAACTTTTGCAAATTAATGGATTTATAAATTTTTATGGAAGTAATGATGGGATAGAAACATATTTACACTTAAATAAAAAACATAAAATAAAATTTCATTTTTTAGAGCATGGTCATGGAAATTTATTACATTTTTATTTAAATCAAAATAGTTTTAAAGATATTTTAAAAAACTTCATTATAAAAACACTTTATTGTTTAGGTTTAACAAATAGTTATCCAATCAAATTTGAAAGCTACAATGGGGTACTAGCAAAAAATCTTTCAAGACTAAGAATAAATGGAACAATAGTGAGAAATATAAATTGTTTAAGCAATTTAGAAAAAAACTTATTTAAGTATTCAAATAAAATACAAGGAAATATTAAAAATCCTGTATGGATTAATTTATCAGATAAAAATTTAAGATATGATCCAAATCATTTTAATCGAATCTTAAATTTTATCAAGCAAGACCATAATCCAAAAAAAGAAATTTTATTAATTAAATTACATCCTAATGATAAATATAATTTTGATATCCATCTAAAGAAACTTTTAGAATTTCTAAATAAAAATAAAATTAGATTTAAAATTGAAAAAAGTAAAAGATCTAAACTACCAATGGAATTGTTTTTTTTAAATTTTAATATTAAAAAATCTTATTCATTTCTGAATACTACAACTTTAATTAATGCTAATTTCAAATTTAAATTTAAATTTAAAAATTATGTTTTTCTGGATTACACACTTAAAAATTCAAATATAAATAAATTTTCAACAAGTATTAAAGATTTTTACAAAAAAAACTTTAAATTCAACATAAAATTCATTTAAAATATTAATTAATTTTTTCATCTCTATTTTGTTTTTCTTACATTAAATATTTATGATTTAATTATTATAAGAAAGTAGTATAGAGATATGAAATTTATCAAAAATGAAAAATTCTGAATTTGCAATATTAACCACTACTGTTAATGTCCCAACATTTTTAGAAAATATATGTAAAAATATTAATTTATATAAACGTAAATTTTTTTTTTTTAAGGCTGCGAGAAAAATTTTTAATAAACTAAATATAAAATCTTAATGAAAAAGGCTTTAATTACAGGAGCGAGTAAAGGGATAGGATTAGAAATTTCTATTCAATTTGCCAAAAAAAATTATGATTTAATTTTAATTTCAAATAATCAATTAAATCTTATTAGAGCAAAGAAAAAAATTATGTCTATAAATAAAAATATAGATTGTAAAATATACAAATGTGACTTGTCTGATGAAAAAAAGACTATCAAATTATTTAATAATATTAAAAAGACTAACTCAATAGATATACTAATTAATAATTTTGGTGGGAATCATGCTAAAAGTAAAAAAAACTTAATTGATTACAACAACCTAAATCAATTATTTAAAAGCAATATATTGTGTTCTTATATTGCAATTAAATCTTTTGTAGGTCAAATGGTAAAATCTAGATGGGGCAGGGTTATAAATATTTCTTCTGCGGTTAATCAAGAATTCAGTGGTGAATTAAATTATAATTTAGTTAAGACTGCTCAGGTGAATCTAATAAAGAACTTATCTACTAATATTTTATACTTAAAAAATAACGTTACATTTAATGTTGTATCCCCTGGAGCTATTTTGACAGAAACAAGCAAATGGCAAAAAATTTTAAAAAATAATCCAAAGATTTTTAAACAGATCGAAAAGAAACATTTCCCAATGGGATTTGGTAAAGCTTCAGATGTTGCAAATATAGTAATATTTTTATGTAGTGAAAATAGTAAATATATTAATGGAGCAAATATAGTAGTAGACGGAGGTAGAGTTAACTTTAAAAATTCTTTAAATTAAATATGAAATTTGGATTTTGTACTACAACTATTAACGTTCCATACTTTTTAGATAAGTTTTCGTCCAATTTTAAAACAAATAATCATAAGGAAATAATCTTTTATGTTATTGGAGATTATAAAACACCACCACAAATAAAAGGTTACATAAATAATTTATCAAAAAAGTATAAATTTGAGTACAGGTATTATGATGTAATTAAAATCAAAAAAATTTTTAAAAAATATCCAAAGCTTGGCAGAATAATAAAATTTTACTCAGGTCAAATGAAATTCATTGGAGTTTTTTTATCATATATCGATAATTGTGATATATGTCTTCAGATAGACGATGATAATTTTAATCTTGAAAAAGATTACTTATCAGAGGTAAAAAAAATTTTTTCTAATACAAAATTTAAAACTGTAAAATCCAAAAGTGGTTGGGTTAATATTTATAATTTCGTAAAAGAGAGACATAATTTACCGTTATATCCCAGAGCATATCCGTGGTCAGAGAGATTCAAACCAGAGATTTTAAAAATTAAAGAAACAAAATCTCAATCTATTTTTTATAATGGTACAGTTTTTGGAGATCCAGATATAGATGCAATTGCAAGATTAAATGCAAATATTGACGTTATTGATTTTAAAAAAAAAAATTTTGTACAATGGAGCCTAAGTCCTAACACATGGACGTCTTTTAATAATCAGAATTCCGGTTTAATTAAAGATTTAGTGCCAGCATATTTTACCCCTTATTCCACTGGGAGAAATGCAGATATATGGGCTTCTTATATGATCTGTAAAATTGCCTCAATTCATAAAAAAACAATAACTTTTGGAAAACCAATAGTAAAGCAAGTTAGAAATCCTCACAATTTATGGAGAGATTTAAATGATGAATTTCAAAATGATTATTTGACTGATTACTTTGTTGATTTTTTGAAAAAATTAAAAGTAAAAAAAGGACCGACTTATTTATTAACTTGTAAAAAAATATGTCAAAATTCAATTAAATTTTTAAATTCAGATAAAAAATTTAAATTTAAAAAAAAGGACAAAAAATATATTTTAAATTTTTTTAAAGAGTATTTAATTTGGATTTCTTTATTTGAAAAATAATATGAAAAAAATAACTATTTGTGGTGCCACAGGTTTTATCGGTATTAATCTTGTAAGAAAATTTTCAAAAAAATACAAAGTTTACGCAATTTATAATAAACAAAAACCATTTAGTTTAAAAAATGTAAAATGGGTTAAAGCTGACTTAAGAAATTACAAAGATTGTTTAAAAGTTACATCTTTATCAAAGATTATAATTCAAGCTGCTGCCACAACCTCTGGATCGAAAGATATAATTAATAATCCTTTTTTACATGTTACAGATAATGCAATAATGAATTCTTATTTACTAAAAGCATCTTATGTAAATAGTATTGAAAAATTTATTTTTACAAGTTGTACTGTTATGTATCATCATTCTAAAAAACCCTTAAGTGAAAATGATGTAGTTGAAAGTAGGATTTTTAAAAATTATTATGGAGTTGGACATACAAAACTTTATGTAGAAAAAATGTGCAATTTTTATTCAAAAATATCAAATATAAAATTTTCTGTTGTAAGGCATTCAAATATATATGGGCCTTATGATAAATTTAGTCTGAGTAAAGGTCATTTTATTGGATCATCTATTAAAAAAGCTTTTTTAAAAAAAAAATTCATTCAAATTTTTGGTGCAGGAAATGAAAAAAGAGATTATTTGTTTGTTGATGATTTTTTAAATTTTATAGAAAAATTAATAACTAAACAAAAAAATAACTTTGAGATTATTAATTGTACATATAGTAAATCTTTTAAAATTATCGATATTTTAAAGAAAATTATAAAATTTAGTAAAACTCAAAAAAAAATAAAAAAAATTAAAGGTAAGAATATAAATGTTGATATTCTAGTTAATAGTAATAAAGCAAAAAAATTATTGGATTGGAAACCAAATGTCAGTATAGATGAGGGCCTTAAAAAAACTATAAAATGGTACCAAAATGAAATTCTATAAAAATAAAAAAATTTTGATTACTGGGGGAACTGGATTGATTGGGATTCAGTTAGCTAATTTACTAGTTAATTCTGGAGCAAAAGTGACTGTTGCTTCGTTAGAAACAAATCCCGAACTTTCAAAGAAATGTAAATATGCAAAATTAGATCTTAGAATTATAAAAAATTGTTTAAAAATAACAAAAGGCCAAGATTTTGTATTTCATTTGGCAGGTATAAAAGGTTCTCCAAAACTTACGATGACAAGGCCATATAGTTTTATGACACCAATGATACTATTCAATACAAATATGATGGAGGCATGTAGACTAAATAAAGTAAAAAGATATTTATACACAAGCTCGATAGGAGTATATAATCCAAAATCTTTAATGAGTGAAAAAGATGTTTGGAAAACATTTCCCTCAAAAAATGATTGGTATTCAGGTTGGGCAAAAAGAATTGGCGAATTACAAGTAGAAGCTCTATCTAAGGAAGAAAGTAATAAAATGAAAACTGTAATAGTTAGACCTGCTAATGTGTATGGTCCTCACGATAATTTTGATGTTAAAACTGCTATGGTAATTCCTTCTTTAATTAATAAGTTTGTAAATTCGAAAAACTATGAAGTAGAAGTGTGGGGAAATGGAAGTGCAACTCGTGACTTTATATTTTCAAAAGATGTTGCTTATTCGATGATGAAATTAATGAAAATTGCCCCAAAAGGACCTGTTAACATCGGTAGTGGAAAAGGATTTAAGATACGTGAAGTTGTAAATATAATTAATCAATACTTTAAAAACAAATTTTATATTAGGTGGGATACTTCAAAACCTAGTGGAGACAAAATTAGGATTTTAGATATTAAATCATTAAAGTCTTTAAGTGGAAAACCTAAAACTTCTTTAAAAAGTGGAATAACGCAAACAATTGAATGGTATTTGAGAAATAAAAATAAACAAAATAGATTTAATATTTTTAAATGATTAAAAAATTAACAAAAAATGACTTATTAAATTTTGAAACCAAGATTTCAAAATTGTATGAGGATAAAAAAATAAAAGGACCAATTCATTTATCTGGTAATAATGAACATCAATTAATTAAAATTTTTAAAAAAATTAAAAAAAATGATTGGGTTTTTTCTGGTTGGAGAAATCATTATCATGCATTACTTAAAGGTTGTTCAGCAAAAGATGTTGAGAGACAGATTATTGCAGGAAAAAGTATGACTTTAAATTTCTATGAAAATAAATTCTTTACATCGTCTATTGTTGGTGGAGTACTTCCCATAGCTCTTGGAGTTGCTTTTTCTATTAAAAAAAAAAAAATGAAACAAAAAGTATGGGTTTTTATTGGTGATATGACTTACGAAACTGGTGTATTTCATGAATGCTATAAATATGCAAAAAACTTCAAATTACCATTAGAATTTGTGGTCGAAGATAATGACTTGAGCACAAATACTCCTACAAAAAGTGCATGGGGTAAAAAGCAAAAAAAATTACCAGGTGTTTATTATTATTCTTACAAAAGAAAATACCCACATCATGGAATAGGTAAATGGATTTTATTCTAAAATATGTCTTATCTTAAAGAAATTCAGAAAAGTATGAAGTTTTTAGCTAAAAACAAAAATGTGATTTTTATGGGTCAATCTGTTGTTTATCCAGGTAGCTCTATATTTGTAAGTTTAAAAGATGTACCAAAATCAAAAAAAATAGAAATTCCTGTTATGGAGGAAGTTCAAACAGGCATGGCTATAGGCATGGCTTTAAATGGTTATATCCCTGTTTCTTGTTATCCAAGATTTGATTTCCTTATTTTAGCAGCTAATCAATTAACTAATCATTTAGATAAAATTGATTATTTAACAAATAATAATTTTAAATCTAAAATTTTAATTAGAACCATGATTGGATCAACTAAACCTCTTAATGCAGGGTTACAACATACCCAGGATCATACAAATGCACTTAAAAAATTATTGCAATTTTCTGAAGTTATTAAACTTAATAAAGAAGATGAAATTTTTGATAAATATACAAACGCTATTAGCAAAAAAAATAAAAAAAAAGTGTTCATATTTATTGAAGATGGAAACCAATATGCCTAAAATAAAAAGAAAGTTTAAGAAAGCATTAATAACAGGAATTTCAGGATCAGGTGGTAGTTATTTAGCAGAGTATATTTTATTAAACCAAAAAAAAACTAAAATTTATGGCACTTATAGGAGAGCAAATAAAATAAATTTTGAGAAAATAAAAAAAAAAGTTGTTTTAATAAAATGTGATTTAAAAAATTATAAAAAATTGAAAGATATTTTAAAAAAAATTAAACCTGATGTAATTTTTCATTTAGCATCAGATGCTGATGTAAAAAAATCATTCATAGAACCTTACAAAATTATACAAAATAATAATTTAATAACTTTAAATTTGTTAGAAGCCATTAGAGTTCTTAAATTTGATCCAATAATCCAAATTTGTAGTACCTCTGAAGTATATGGAAATGTAGAAAAAAAATTTATGCCGATAAGTGAAAATTGCAATTTACAACCCAATAATCCATATGCAGTTTCTAAGCTTTTTCAGGATACTTTAGCATTTAATTATTTTAAAAATTTTGATCTTAAAATAATTATTACAAGGATGTTTACATACTTAAATCCAAGAAGAAAAAATTTGTTTGCATCCAGTTGGGCCTATCAATTAAATAAAATTAAAGAGAACAAACAAAAAATTTTGTTACATGGTAATTTGAATAGTACAAGAACTATCATGGATGTTAGAGATGCTATGAGAGCATATTGGCTGGCTACAGAAAAATGTAATATTGGAGAAGTATATAATATTGGTAGCAATCAAATTATGAACTTAAGAAAATTTATGAAATTTCTGAAGTTATCCTCTAGAATAAATTTCAAAACTAAGCTTGACAAAAAACTTTTAAGAAAATCTGACATAGGTTATCAGATTCCTAATTCAGAAAAATTTTATAAAAAAACAAGATGGAAACCTGAAATTTCCATAAATGATAGTATTAAATATTTGATTGATGAAACAAGGAAGCTTTAAGCGTCAGAATATATAATCTGACTTCCTTGATCCTCAAGTTGAATTTTAATAAAATTATCTACTCCAAATTTAGTTGTTATTTTTTTTTGGGAGTCTTCATCCGCAATAATTAATATAAAACCACTTGAACCAGCACCCATTAATTTACAACCATTGGCACCAAGTTTTATAAAATTTTGGCAAAAATAGTCTATTTTTTGATTACTCACAGATTTATCGATATTTTTTTTTAATTTCCAATATTCATTAAGTAACGAACCAAAGTTTTCTAAAAATTTATTGTTATTATTTGATTGTATTGTTCTCATTGCTTCATTTGTTAGATCGTAGATATCTTTATAAATTCTATAATTGTCTTTAATCTTTTTATTTTTTTTTGACTCTATTGATGATGCAATACGCTTCCCTTCAACAAGAAATAACAACATACTTTCGCTAAGAATTTTTTTTTTAGACTTATACTTGTTAAGTGGAAATAATTTAAATTGATCTTTCTTAAATTTAACAAAATTTAAATCTCCATAAGTTGCAGCGATTTGATCCTGATAACCAACATTTTCTTTTAATATTTTATGCTCAAAATAAATTACTTCCTTTGCCAAATTATATTTGGATAGTTTACGGTTATGAAATTTATTAATAGTGTTTATTAATCCTGTAGTAAAGCTAGAGCTACTTCCAAGCCCTGATCTTGATGGTAAGTCACCGTCATAAGTTATATGAAGTTTTTTATTTTTTAAATTATAATATTCAATACACTTTTTAATGACTGGATGTTTTATTTTTTCAAAACTTTTTGCTTCTTCATTTAAATAATATCTTATTTTATATTTATAATTTTTAATATTTTTAGCCTCTCTAAAAAATATATATCCAAATTTATTAATAGAACTATTAATCACATGGCCATTATTTTCCTTGGTCCATCCTGGCATATCAGTTCCACCACCAAAAAAAGATACTCTGAATGGAGTTTTGCAAATTATCATTTTAATAAAAGTTTCTCAAAAAATTTAATTTATATTTAAAAATAATTTTTATTATAATAAAAGTATATATTTTCCATAAATAAAAAAATTTTTGAAAATAATTGTATTTATTTATTTTTAATTGAATTTTGTATAAATCATTAAGAATATTTTTCATACCCTTTAATGTTAATACGCTTCCTTTATAAATTTTTTTATCTAATAATAACTGCCTACCTTTTTTAAAAGTTTCATCTTTTCTACTAATTTGATTGTGAACAATTTTTATATTTTCACAAATGTAATATCTCATAATATTTGAAGAGATTATCATTAGCTCAGTATCAGTTTCATAGCAGTTCGCAAATTTTTTTGTAATTTTATACCATTTTTGGGAAATAATTTGACATAATGGCCAATTTTTATTCCCCTGATTATGTTTGGTGGTAAGAAGATAAAGCTGGTCTTTAGGAAGTGATTTAATTTTTTTGTCTAAATTTATGTCCCAATTTTTTGTATCAATTGTCATGTCATCTGCAAAATATATAAAAAATTGACCTGATGAAATATTAATTAATTTTTTCAATCTTTTTGGGTTTTCTCTGTAACCCTTACCTTTTTTACAAATTATACTTTTAATTAAAAAATCAAATTTTTTTTTGTTTTTTTTAATAAAAAGTATCGAATTTTTATCATCTTCGTCAATTGCAATTAAAACTTCTATTAATTTTTTATTTTTAGTATTTTTTGAAATACTTTTAAGAGCCTTAAGAAGAAGAGCGATTCTATTCCTGGTACAAATTAAAATTGAGAATTTTTTCATTTATTTTTATTTTTAAAATGTTAGTAAATATTTGATAATGACAAGTCTATCAAAAAAATCACATCATCCATTAATGTCTAATAACATAGATAGTAATGATAGGAATGTTTTAATTTCATTCTTAAAGAAAAATCCAAGACTTACTGCCTCTAAAAAAGTTTTAGAATTTGAGAAAAAATGGTCTAAATGGCTGGGAACAAAATATAGTATTTTTGTAAATTCTGGTTCCAGTGCAAATTTTATAACAATAAGAGCTCTAAAAATATATTTAGGGAATAATAAAAAAAGTGAAATAATAACTCCACCTTTAGCTTGGAATTCAGATGTAGTTTCAGTTCTTGAAAATTCTTATAAGCCAATTTTTTGTGATGTGAGACTTTCCAATTTAGCAATGGATAAAAATGAAATAAAAAAAAAATTAAATAAAAAAACCGCTGCTGTTTTTTTAAGTCACATTCAAGGTTTTAACGGACTAGATGATCAATTGATTAGAATGTTAAAAAAAAATAAAATTTATTTAATTGAGGATGTATGTGAGTCACATGGGGCAAAATATAAAAATAAAAAATGTGGTACATTTGGTTTGGCAAGTAATTTTTCGTTTTATTACGCTCACCATATGACAACTATAGAAGGTGGTATGATATCAACAAATAATAAAAAATTTTATGATCTTTGTTGTATGCTAAGAGCTCATGGTCTTGTTAGGGAAAGTAAATTTAAAGCAACAAGAAATTTTTATAAAAAAAAATTTAAAAATTTAAATGAGGAATTTATTTTTTTTGAAAACGGATTTAATATGAGATCTACAGAAATAAATGCAGTGTTAGGAATAAACCAATTAAAAAAACTTGATAGAAATATAAAATTGAGAAATAGGAATTTTAAATTTTTTATTAATAATATAGATAAAAAAAAATATTTTACTAATTTTGATCTCACTGGAATTTCTAATTATGCTTTTCCTATTTTTCTAAATAATGCCAACATTAAAAAAAGAGACAAATTTGAAAAAATATTAAAAAGAAATTTTATTGAGTTTAGAAGAGGAAATGCAGGTGGAGGAAACCAATTAAGACAGCCGTATTTGAGAAAGATATTAAAAGGAAAAAAAATAATTTTAAAAAACACTGATTATATTCATAATTATGGATATTACATTGGTAATTATCCTGAACTTAAATTAAGTAAAATTAAAAAGATTTGTGAAATACTAAATAGTATAAATTAAATATTTCTATAATTTTGGCTTTTAAGTATTGGGTAGAATTTAATAATTTCTTTAATTCCATCATCTAAGGAATATTTAGTTTTAAAACCACAAGACTCAATTTTTTCATTAGAAACTATATAATTTCTTTGATCTGGATCTTTTTCTATACTGTTTTCTTCAATGACAAGATCATTAATATGCTTTTTGATTGCCTCAGCTAATTCAAGTTTAGAAATATTGGTATCTGACAATCCAACATTAAAAATTTCATTTCTAGTTTTTTTACTTGAAATACAAAACTGAAAGACTCTACTTATATCTCTTACATGAATATAATTCCTCTTAAAATGACTTTCGTATAAAATCAATTTTCTCTCCTCAATAGCTCTAAAGGTGAAGTCATTTACTAGTAAATCTAATCTTGGCCTGGGTGAAACACCAAAAACTGTAGCTAGTCTTAAGCTTGTAACATTAACACTTTCCATCATTATTTTTTCCAATTTCACTTTTTGTTTTGCATATTCTGATATAGGTCTTAATGTTGAATTTTCGTCACAAAAATTGTCTTTATTTCCACTTCCATAAGCACTATTAGTTGTTGGCATTATAAGTATTTGATCTTTTGATTTATTTTTGAAGATGTTTAATTGAGCATCGTAATTTATCTCTTGAGAGTCCGCTGGAAATTTTCTACATATAGGAGCCCCAACTAAACCAGCAAGGGGGATAATTATATCATTTTTTGTAATAAGATTTTTAACTAAATCATAATTTCTTACATCATCATTTATTATAGTTATGTTTTTTTGGTTAGCACAGTTAAGTAATGATGATTGCTTGTAATAAAAATTATCTAAAACAGTTACCTCATATTCTTGATTTAATAAATCATGAACTAAAATAGAACCTATATATCCGGCACCACCAGTAACAAGTATTTTTTCTTTCATTAAATTAATTAAAAATTTTTTTTTCTAGTTCTCCAATTAAAAAATGGCCTAAAAAAATATGAGCTTCTTGGATGCTAGCTACATTAGAACTATTAATAATTATATATTTATCAGACAATTTTTTTGCCTCACCTCCATTATTACCTAAAATTGATATTGTTTTTATTTTAAGTTTTTTCGCAGTTTTTAAAACTTGTAATATATTTTTTGAATTACCGGATGTTGAAATACAAATTAAGACATCACCAGATTTACCTAGACCCTCTAAGTTTCTAGAAAATATACTTTTAAATGAGTAATCATTCGCACAAGCTGTCATTGTTGATGAATCTAATGCCAGAGAGATCATCGGTATTGGTTTTCTATTATTATTTGGCTTTAATCTTACTAAACATTCAGCAGCTATATGTTGTGCATCTGCAGCAGATCCTCCGTTTCCACATATAAACATTTTATTGCCCATTTTTATACAATCAGTCATACAACTAATTATTTCATTTATTGCGTTAATTTGTTTTGTTAAACTTTTTTTTGCATTAATACTTTTTTTTAAAGTAGTATTTAATTTTTTTGAAATGCTCATATTTTTACGTAAATTAAACTTATTAATTTAAATTACAATATATAAATGAAAATTAAAAAAAAATTTCAAAAGACTGATTTAGTTATTTTAGCTGGAGGCTATGGCTCAAGAATAAAAAAATATCTAAAGGACAAACCAAAACCTTTATTAAAATTTCAAAATAAACCTTTTCTTGATCTTATTTTAAATCATTATTCAAAATTTCCTTTTGAGAAAATTTTTATTTTGGCTGGATATAAAGGAAAAGAAATTTTTAATAGATACAATGATAAATATAAAAATTTTATTAAAATAAAGGTTATAATTGAAAAAAAACCTCTTGGTACTGGTGGGTCTGTTAAAGCAATATCTAGTCAATTAGAAAATAACACTTTAATCGTAAATGGAGATAGTTTTTTAGACGTAAATTTAAATGAAGTTTTTTTCAAAAAACAAAACCTAATGTATTTAACAAATAATGATAATTATAAATCTAATAATCAGCTTTCTAATTTAAAAATAGATAATAAAGGATTGGTAATTTTTCAAAAAAAAGGAAAATTGATGAATGCTGGTATTTATTTGATTTTAAAAAATAATTTAAGAATTTTTAATAAAAAAATATTTTCTTTGGAAAAAGAAATTATAGAAAAGCTTATAAATAAAAAAGAAATTTTTGGGATAAGTAAAAAAAATTTTTTTACAGATATTGGTACAAAAGAAAATCTTTTAAAGTCTTTTAAAAATATTCCCAAGTATCTTAAAAAACCAGCTGTTTTTCTTGATAGAGATGGTGTTATTAATTATGATTATCATTATGTAAATACAATTAAGAACTTTAAATTAAGACCTGGTGTTATTGATGGTATTAAAACGATATTAAAAAAGAATTATTATTTATTTATTTTAACCAATCAAGCAGGTGTAGGTAAAAAAATTTTTAAAGAGGAAAATTTTTATAAATTACATAAACATTTTAAAAAATTTTTATCATCTAAAAATTTAATTATTCATGATACTCAATATTGTTTTTTTCATCCTAAAGCAAAAATTAAAAAATATAAAAGAAATAGTATCTTTAGAAAACCAGGCAATGGAATGATAAAAAATATATTTAAAAACTGGTTTATAAATAAAAAAAAATCTATCTTTATAGGCGATAAAAAAACTGATCAAGGGTGTGCAAAAAAAAGTAATTTAAAATTTTATTTTGCTGAAAAAAATTTTAAGAAACAAATAAAAAAATTGATCTAGTAATATAACCTATTGGATTTAATAAAATTGTTATAAAGAAGTGATGTGGTGCCTTTAAACTTTTTAATAATTGAAAAATTATATTTTTTAAAATCATAGATAAATTTATTTTTTGAAAAATTCTTGATATTATATTCTGCTAAAAATTTCTTATCTGCCAGGAAATGAACCATATTATTCTTGAATATTTCCTCAAAACTTTCTTGACGATGTTTTCTTGGTACACTCCAATATCTTCCAATAATTTTCTTAGATCTTGCATCTATTATTTTAAATTTTTTAGTTTCAATTATCTCTTCAATAGCTGAGGACATAAATAATTCATCTCCTTGATTTTTAAGCTCTTCAAAATTTTCTTGAAATTTTTTGTATAAGGGTTTTATAAATTTATGAAGATCTTTAAAAAATATATCTGGTCCAGCTATGAAGTCAGCTCCATACCATTTTTTTTTCCATTTTTTTCTCTTAAGAAGACTGAATTCAAAATTTATTCTTTTAAATCCATATGCCGGCAAAATTAAATTAGTGATATCATTAACAAGTACATTTTTTTTGTTTGCTAATTTTCTAATCTTTGTAATTACACTTCTAATTAAAACAATATCTAAATCAATTAAGAAAGAAAATTGGTTTTTTTGTTTAGATAAGAAGTTGAATACATCAATTCTATAATAGCAGGGGTAGAAATGTGAACCCTTAATTATACTAGTTTTAAAATCGATTTCTTTTATTTTTAAAATTGAACTTTTATGTATTCTATTCAGTTCCTTCTTATTATTTGTCAAAAGTGTATAATCAATATTATCTTCATAGAGGCTTTTAGCTAATAGTTCGGAATTTTTAATGTATATTTTAACCTTTTCATCATTTGTTTTTGGTTTAAAATTTATATTAATATCGTTATCAGCAATATGCAATAAACCATAAAAATGAATTTTCATTAAATTTCGTGTATATCAAATAATATAAAAAAACAATAATTATAGATTAAAAAAAATGAAAAAAATATTGATAACAGGTGGTGCTGGTTTTATCGGATCCCATGTTGTTGAATTTTTTTATAAAAAATTCAAAAATTCAAAAATTATTATTGTAGATAAACTTACATATTCAGGCAAAAAAAAATTTTTAAAAAATATTATAAAATCAAAAAGAATTAAATTTATAAAATCTGATATTGTGGATATCAAAAATTATGAAAAAGAATTAAAAAATCTAGACTGCGCAATAAATGTTGCTGCCGAAAGTCATGTGGATAATTCATTCAAATCTTCAATTATTTTTACAAAGACTAACGTTTTGGGGTCGCATATTTTTTTTCAAAATTGTTTAAATTGTAAAGTTAAAAAAATTGTTCATATTAGTACAGACGAAGTTTATGGAGAAATTTTAAAAGGATCATCCTCAGAGAAACACATGTTCGATCCATCAAATCCTTATTCTGGAACAAAAGCTGCTGCAGAAATGATTATAGGTTCATATTTAAGATATATTGATAAAAAAAAAATTTTAATAATAAGATCTAATAATATTTATGGAACAAGACAATATCCAGAAAAGTTAATTCCAGTAACAATCACAAAATTGATTAAAAATAGAAAAATACCTGTTCATGGAAATGGAAAATTTAAAAGGTCTTATCTTTCAGTAAATGATTTCGCAGAGGCATTATACATATTAGTTAAAAATAATTGTTGGGGAGCCTTTAATGTTGGAACAAATAAAAGTTACAAAAATTTAGATGTAATAAAAGAAATTTGCAAAATTTTAAAAAAAAATCCAAAAAAATATATTAAATTTATTAAAGACAGGCCTTTCAATGATAAAAGGTATTTTTTAAATTTAAACAAAATATCATCTATAGGATGGAAGCCTAAACACAACTTTTTCAAGGATCTGCCTGAAATTATTGAGTGGTATAAAAAGAATTATAAAATTTTTGATGAGAAAAATATATAATCAAATTAGTTATATATTAAGTCGAAAAGAAAAAATTTTTTATATTTTTTTTATTTTGGTTTTAATTTTAGCTTTAATCTTTCAGCTTATTGGTCTATCAACTTTACTACCTTTAACTAATTCCTTTTTAAAAATTGAAAATTCTGGAAACATTTTTAACTTTTTTGAAAGATATAGAATTTTAACAGGGATCAGTGAAATGCTTTTTTATTTAAATGTTACGTTTATAATGATTGTTATTTCCAACCTTATTTTTTTATTATCTACATATTTAAGTACAAAATTTGCGATTAAAATAGAGAAAAATGTTAGATTTTATTTAATGAGTCAATTTATGAAGTCAAATTATTTATCATTTTTAAAAACCGATGCCAGCACTTTGGTGTCATCAGTAATTAATGAAACTCAAAGATTTTCCTCACAGGTTTTAATGCCAATTGGTGAAATTTTATCCAGAGGTATTTTAATTATGAGTATTTCTGTATTCTTAATAATATACGATCCATTATCTACAGTCACTATATTAGTAATAATTTTTTCAAGTTATATAATTTATTATTTTTCGTTGAAAAATAAAATTTCGGAAAATAACGTTATTTTAACAAAAAGTAACAAAGATTTAATTAAATACTCTAATGATATATTTTCATCTTTTAGAGAAATTAAAATATATGGTTTAGAAAATTTTTTCGTTAAAAACTTTTTAAGTTCAGTTGAAAAAATATCTTCAATAAGATTTTTTACAATATTCTTCTCTAGCACACCTAGATTTGTAATGGAAATTTTAGTTTTTGCATGTGTATTTTTTTATTTCATTTTTTTTAATCAAAGTAATGATATAAATTTTGGATACTTGTCTTTACTTCTATACTCTTTTTTTAAAATTATACCTTCTTTACAGGGCTTGTTTTCTAATTACGTATCTTTAAAATCTAGCTTACATTCTCTAAACACAATATATGAATTTTTGAAAAAAAGTGATTATAAAAAAGATGTAAAAGTAAATAATTTGAATGTAGACGATTACTTTGAAAAGATTTTATTTAATGATCTCGATTTTTCTTTTGATGATAAAATCATATTTAAAAAAGCAAATTTTGAAATTACTAAAGGACAAAAAATAGCAATTTTAGGACCAAGTGGATCAGGCAAGTCAACTCTGATAAATATATTAATAGGCATCCTTTCAAAAAATAGTGGAAGGATTTATCTAAATAACAAAGAAATTAATTCTAATGAGCAACTTACTCAGCATTTTAAAGATATAATTGCCATAATACCTCAAAAACCTATTTTAATGGAATCCACATTAAAAGAAAATATTATTTTAAATAAAACTTATGATCTAAAAAAATTTAATGAAATTCTAAAGATAACAAAATTAGATGAACTATTGAAAAATTTACCAGAAAAAGAAGAAACACATATTCATTCATCCAATCTTAATTTAAGTGGTGGACAAATACAAAGAATATCTATTGCACGAGCCTTATATAGGAACCCTAAAATTTTAATTGTTGATGAGGGTTTTAATCAATTAGACTCAACAACAGAAGAAATACTTTTAAAAAATATTTTAGGGATAAGTGATTTAACCGTTATAATAATATACCACAAAATTGCTAATGAAAAATTTATTGATAAAAAATTTATTATAGAAGATCAGAAAGTTAGATTAATTAAATGAAAAAAAATTATGAAATAATATTTTTATGTTTGGCAAAAAATGTAGAGAATACAATTAGAAAATTGTTTGAATTTCATCAAAAATTGAATCAACAGGAAATAAAGTCCCTAGTTTTAATTGGAGAAAATGATTCAAAAGATAAAACTTTAAATACAATTATTGAGTTTTCGAAAATTGATAACGATATTATATATGTAGATACATCAAATATAAATATCTATAAAAATAGAATTGAAAGACTTACTCACGGAAGAAATTTTTTAAAAAATTATCTAACAACAAATAATTATAAAAGCAAATTTGTTTCAATAGTAGATGTTGATGATGTAATAAATTGCGAATTAAATATTGAAAATTTTATAAGACTATTAAGACATTTAGAGAAAAACAAAAGTGAATTATTTGGTATTTCTGCAAAATCAAAACCATTTTATTATGATATGTTAAATTTGTTTATAAAAGATTATTATGAAAAAGATGTTTTAAAGGTTCAGTCAAATAAAAATCTTTATAAATCATATTATTTGAGAAAAAAAAATATTTATAGATTTCAAAAAAAAATTACAGATATCAAAAAAAGTATAAAAGCAATATCAGCGCATAATGGATTTTGCGTTTATTTATATGAAGATTATATTTCTGGAGATTATCTAGAGGATAAAAACAGAAATATTGAACAAATAATTCCCGAACATATAATTATTAATAGGTCTATACATGAAAAAACTAATAAATTTATGTTAGTTTCAGATAATTTTTTTGTAAAAACACCTAAAGAGCATATGCCATATTTTAGCTTTTCAGAATTTGTTAAGAATAAATTATTATTTTTTTTTTCTAAATGAAAAAAATACCAGTAATTATATTTTGTTACAATAGACCCAATAAATTAAAAAACCTCTTAAATGAAATTAAAAAAAATTCTGATTATAAAAGTTATAAATATTTTTTCTTTTGTGATGGGCCAAAAAATATTTTAGAAATTAAAAAATGCAAATATGTATTTGAAATAGCATCAAACTTTAATGTAAAGTTTAAATCAATAAAAAAAAATAAAACTAATTTAGGTTTATCAAAAAATATAATTTCAGGTTTAAATATTATTTTTGGTAATTATGATAGTGCTATTATCTTGGAGGATGATTTGTCTATTTCAAAAAACACACTAAAGTTTTTATCGGAAATGCTTTTTAAATATCGAAATCATAAAAATATTGGTAGCATAACAGCATATTCTTATATTCATAATTTTAATCAATTTGATAATAAATTATACTTGGTATTCAGACATTGTAGTTGGGGATGGGGAACATGGAAGAATATATGGAATAAAATAAACTGGAATGATTATCGAATAAAGAGAGATGGTTTTTCTAAAGGCGGATATGATTTAAAAATTCTTCTCCAAGGACAAAAAAAAAATCTTATTAATTCTTGGGCAATTAGATTTAATTTATTTTGTCACAACAATAATCTGAAATGTATCATGCCAAGATATTCATTGGTGAATAATTTAGGTTTTGATAAAGATGGAACTCATACAAAAAAAAGATTTTTTAGAAATACTTTATTAAAAAAAAAAAAAATCAATATAATTAATTATTTAAATAATCAACCTACTAAAAATAGTTCGGTCTCAAATAAAATAAGATATATGCATAAGCCAAGTATTAAACTAATTTTTAGACTTTTAATGAGATTTTTTATGTGAAATATAAAGAATAATAAAATAAGTTAATATTGATAAGAATATAAGCAAAACATTTCCAAATATTTTAAGGTGATATAAAAATAAAAATATCACTATATATGAGAAAAAAATTGAGAGTGTAGTGAAGAGATTTAGTTTTTTTATTAGATAGTCGTGTAAATGGTCTCTACTTCTAATAAATGGATTTTTCTTATTTAAAGTTCTAAATAAAAAAACTCTAAACATGTCATATCCAGGTAACATGAATAAAATAAATATATTTTCTACAAAAAAGACATCTGAACTATTTATTTTTAAATTATATTCTTGAATTATTAACAAACCAATCATTGATGATAGAAATAAACTTCCTGAATCCCCAAGAAAGTATTTGCCTTTGTAAATAAAATAAAAGGTAATTAATGAAGAAATCAAAATTATATTTAAAAATAAAGAGAAATTATCTAATAAGAAAAAATTAAAATAACCCAACCAAATTATAAAAATGCCAAGTGCTAAACCATTTATTCCATCAATTAGATTAATAGCATTCATTAATAGCAGTAAAAAAAAGCAAGTTATTAATACAGATAGGATGTTATTTTCTATTGTATAAATATTTTTAAATACTTCAAATTTGTACTTTGAAATAATAAAACTTTCAGAAAATAAAATACATATGAACAATAGAGGTATTAATATTGCAAATTTATTTTTGTAACTAAGTTTAAGTTTATCGTCAATTAAACCCAAAATAAAAGACCCCATAGTAATACATAAGAAGACTATTAAATCTATGTTTATATTTCCTTGTGAAATCTCTAAAAAATAAAAATATAAGAAACTAAAAAAAATACCAAATGAGGCTACAATGGGCGTTGCGTCTTTATGGATTTTATCTTTTTCAGGCCTATCAATTAAATTAAATTTAGTAGCTATAGGTTTTCTATAAACTATAAAAATTAATGTTATTAATATGGTAAATGATATATGTAGAAAATTACTTAAATATATCATTAAAAATATGACAGTTTCTGAATTTAATAAAATTAAAATTAATAATTTATATTTATTATTATTAACTATAACAAGTTTATTTTTTATTAAAAGTTTTTTTCTAAATACCTTACTTTTAGTAATATCATTAATTACTATTTATTATTTTTTGAAGTATAAGATTAATTTCTTTAATAATTCAATAAATAGAATTTTAACAATTTTATTTTGCTATATATGTTTGAATAGTTTCATTAATTTTAATGAATTCGATTTATTTCTAAAAAGCATCTTTCAGTTAAGATTTTTTTTACTAATAGTTTTTATTCAAATTTTTTCATCTTTTTTTATTAAAAATATAAAATACTTTTTTTTAGGAAATTTAATTATAGTAACATTAGTTATTATTGATATATTTATTCAATATAAAACGGGTACAAATTTGTTAGGCTATAAGCCTCAATTAAGTAATTTAAGATTTACCGGTATTTTTAATGAAGAAATGATAGCTGGTAGTTTTATATTTTCTTTTGGACTTTTGGGATTAAGTTTTTTTTTAATAAAGGAAAAATTTAATACCTTTTTTTTATTTCTACTTTTATTTAGTTTTGGAATAATTTTATCTGGTGATAGGAGTCCATTGTTAATGATATTTTTGCTGTTTTTTTTTAATATTATTTTTAATGAAACATTAAGAAAACATTTTTTATTATATATAGTTGTCTTATTTGTCGTAGTGATTTCAATGACACTTTTAACTGAAAAAAGTTATGACAGATATTTTAAAGATATAATGCAAACTATAACTAAATCGCAACCAGTGTTTGAAACTGAATATTGGAAAAATAATAAAGAAAGAAAAGACATAATTGAAATGTTAGAAAAAAATCCAAATGATAATGAATTACAGGAAAAACTTTCTAAAAATGAAAAATATTTTCAATTTTTAACACAACTGGAGAATGCAGAAAAAAATGCAAATAACAATATATTCAAAAAAAGTTTTTTTATTTTTTCAAATACTATTTACGGAGCACATTATTTAACAGCTGTTGAGATTATAAAAAATAACAAATTTTTTGGATCTGGTATAAGAACTTTTAGAACAGAATGTTTAAAGTACGAAAATAAAATTTTATCATTTGACAGAGACAATGGTTGTTCAACTCACCCACACAATCTTCATTTGGAAATTATTTCTGAGGTGGGTATAGTGGGTTATTTTATATTTTTTATTTTATTAATTATCTTATTTTACTACGTAATTCTTAAAAAGAACCCCAAAATATATACTAAAACATTATCTATTTATCTATTGTCACTATTGTTTGCTCACCTATTTCCATTTAAGCCATCAGGAGCAATTTTTAGTACTGGGTTTGGCTCACAAATATGGTTAATTATTGCAATTAATTATTTATTTATTATCAAGGATAAACAAAAAATATGAAAAAATGTGCATTCATTACTGGCGTTACTGGGCAGGATGGCTCTTACCTAGCTAAATTTTTGTTAAAGAAGGGATATGTAGTGCATGGAATGAAAAGAAGATCTTCATTAATTAATACACAAAGAATTGATGATATTTATGAAGATTTTTTCCAATCCAATAAAAAATTTATCCTACACCACGGAGATATGACAGACACTTCGTCACTACAAAGTATAATTGGAAAAATAAAACCTGACGAAGTTTATAATTTAGCAGCACAGTCACATGTTGCGGTATCATTTGAACAGCCAGAATATACAGCAAATACAACATCATTAGGAACACTTAGAATATTAGAGATTATTAGACAAACAAATAGAAAAATAAAATTTTATCAAGCAGGCACCTCAGAACTTTATGGTGGAGTATACAAATTCAAACAAAATGAAAAAACTCCATTCCATCCTCGAAGCCCATATGCTGTAGCCAAATTATATTCTCATTGGTTAACTAAAAATTACAGAGACGCTTATGGTATATTTGCTTGCAATGGTATTTTGTTTAACCATGAAAGTCCATTAAGGGGAGAAACTTTTGTAACAAAAAAAATAGTTTCAGCTTTAGTCAAAATAAAGTTTGGAATGCAAAAAAAATTATATCTTGGTAATATATATGCAAAAAGAGATTGGGGACATGCAAAAGATTACGTTGAAGCGATGTGGTTAATGATGCAGCAAAAAAAACCAGATGATTTTGTCATTTCAACTGGTAAACAAATTTCTGTAAAACAATTTGTTAACTTAGTTTGTAAAGAATTAGGAATTAAAATTAAGTGGCACGAAAAAACAAAATTTCCATATGCAACGAACTCTAAAAACAAAAAAATAATTCAAATAAGTTCTAAATACTATAGACCCACCGAGGTAAATACATTGGTAGGAGACTCTATGAAAGCAAAAAAAATTTTAAATTGGAAACCTAAATATGATTTAAAAAAATTAGTTATAGAAATGATTAATTTTGAGATTCAGCAAATTAAAAATGTTAGCAAAAAATTCTAAGATTTTTGTATCTGGACACAGAGGTATGGTTGGTTCTTCTATACTTAGACAGTTAAAAAAAAGAGGTTATAAAAATATAATAGTAAAAACTAGAAAAAATCTAGATTTAACAAATCAAAAAAAAACTTATGATTTTTTAAAAAAAAATAAACCTGATGTTGTGATAATCGCCGCAGCTTTAGTGGGTGGAATAAAAAAAAATATGGACTTAAAACCTGATTTTTTAATTAAAAACACTCTTATTGCAAGCAACCTAATACATGGATCTTATTTAGCAAATATTAAAAATCTCCTTTTCTTGGGGTCTAGTTGTGTTTATCCAGGAAGTATTAAAAAAAAAATTAGTGAGGATTTATTACTTAAAGGCGAGCTTGAAAAATCCAATGAGGGTTATGCTTTAGCAAAAATTTTAGGAATTAAACTTTGTGAATATTATTCAAAATATTATAGATTAAATTATTTTTCTTTAATGCCATGCAATGTTTTTGGTCCAGAAGATAATTATGATCTTGAAACTTCGCATTTTTTGCCAGCAATTTTAAAAAAATTAAAATTAATAGAACAAAAAAAAATTAAACATTTGTACCTTTGGGGAGATGGTAAGCCAAAAAGAGAAGTAATTTATGTAGATGATTTGGCAGATGCATGCATTCATTTTTTGAAAAGAAAAAATAATCCATCACTTATTAATATTGGCACGGATATAGAATATTCTATAAAAAGTTTTGCTGAAAAAATTATGAAGATTTTAAATATTAAGGCAAATATAAAATTTCACAAAACTAACATTAAGGGTACTTATCGAAAAAAATTAGATACCAAACTTGCAAAAAAATTAGGATGGAAATTTAAAACTAAGTTTAGTGATGCTATTATAAAAACCTATAAGTTTTTATAATTATGAAATTTACAATTATTACAGTTGTAAAAAATGACGAAATTAATATTAGTAACACAATAAAAAGTGTTCTCTCTCAAACTTTCACAGAGTTTGAGTATATTATCGTTGATGGTCGCTCAACAGATAAAACAATAAAAAATATAGAAAGTATTAAAGATACTAGGATAAAACTCTATTCAATTGAAGATAATTCAGTTTATGAGGCCTTAAATTATGGAATAAAAAAAAGTATCGGAGAATATATAGTTATGATGCATTCAGGTGATATATTTTTTGATAATAACGTTCTTAGAAATATTTCACAAAGTATTAATTTATCTCAAATAATAGTATCAAATTGTTTTTACTTCAGCAGAAATAAATCAAAAATTTTAAGAAAATGGGTGAAACCATTTAAAAAAATTAGCAAATATAATTCTTATAAAATTGCTCATACCACTATGGTAATTAAAAAATCTATTTTTTTTGATATTGGTTTTTATTCTGAAAAATTTCAGATTTCTTCTGATACAGACTTTATATTAAATTTAATTTCAATGAATAAAGAAATAAATTATAAAAATATAAATTCAGTTCTAATGATGTATGGTGGAAAAAGTACTTCTACAAAATATTTAAAACAAAAAATCAAGGAGGATCTAAAAATTTATTATAAATATTTTGGAATTTTTTTTATTTTTTTTTACTTTTTAAAAATTTCTTCAAAATTATTTGATTTTATCTATAGCAATAAATCTAATTTATGAAAAATACGATATTAATATTAACTACTATAATTCTAAATAATTTTTTTCCAACATTATTAATGTTTATTTTTTTTATTTTTGATTCAAATATTATTGGAGTAGAAATCGCTTTGTTGACAAGTGCTTTAAATTTAATTTGTCAAATTTTTTCAATGCATGGTAGAAATACTATCTTAACATCAAAGGTAGATAATTTTGAAGTATTAGTTTTTGAAAGAATAAATCTATCAATTTTTTTTGGAATAAGTGCAATTTTATTAATTTATTTAATAAATTATAATTTAAATATTAATACAATCTCTTTTATTCCTATAATCTTATTGTTTTGGATAAATGAAATTTTTATATCTGTCTTTGAAAAAAAAAAAACAACTTAGGCCTATTTGGGTAACTAATATATTAATATTAACTTATTTTTTATCGACTTTTTTATTAATATATTTAGATACATATCAATTTTTATTAAAGTCAAATTTTATATTTTCATGTATTTTTACAATAAATTTATTTTTAAGTTTAAAAAAATTTCTTATTTTTAAAAATACAAATTTTTTTACAACTATACAGTTTAATCTAAAATCTGTTTCATCATTTTTTTTAATTTTTCCAGTCTTTATATGGAGAATTTTTATATATGAAACTTTTGAAGTTGATGAGGCAGCGTTATATTTTATGTGTTTTGCTATTGCATCATTGCCAGGAACACTTTTTTTAAATGTAATTGGAATTTCTTTGTTTAATCTTAGACTAACTTATTTTTTTAAAGCTATTGTATATGTAATTATATCTTTTATCTTACTAAATATTTTATTTAAAGATGTATCTTTACAATTTATTAGTCAAATTTTTATTAAAATTAATGAGTATAAATTTTTTATTACATTAATATATTCTTTAATGGGTTCAATATTATTAATTTTCGGAATATTTGATCGATGTAAAAAATTTATTAAGTTTGAGAATAAATCTAGAATATTTAAAGTAGATATCTTAAATTCAATGGTTATTTCAACATTAGTACCACTAATAATTTTTTTTGACAGTGAGTTAATCCATATTTCATTTTTGCTCTCAGGGCTAATAAGCTTTATAAGTTATAAATTAATATTAAATGAATAAAAATTTTTTTTTTATAATTTTTTTTTTAATAATATTTTTAGGAATTTGCTTTTATTTATTTTATAATTTAGATACTAATATATTTTTATTTATCATTTTTTCATCTGTATTTAATTTATACCTACTTGTTTGCCTCTATAAAAAAAATTCATTTATACATTTATTTTTTTCTATATTTCTTTGGCTTGGTTTTTATTTTAAATATTTGTGTGTTGAAATTATTTATAATGGCATATATCCAGAAATAAATGATACTATCATTTTTTTACCTTCTGAAAAAAACAAAGCTTTAATTATTTCATCATTAGCATGTATAGCACTGATCTTATCTTATTTACTTCATAATAAATTTATAATTAAGAAAGATTTAAATTTTGAGTTAAAAAAAAAAGTTAATTTTTTTCTAGAAAAAAATTTTTTTACTATTTCTACATTACTATTTGTCCTAGTAGGATTTGTTACATTTTTGAATTTAAAATTTGCAATTTATCAAAAAGGAATTGTGAGTTATGAAAACAATTTATATTTTTTAAATTTACCAATTAAAATATCATTAATTTATGGTTTTTCCTCCTTAATATGCCTAGTGATTTTTTTTTATAATTTTTCAAAAAAAAAAATATTTTTCTATTATTTATTTATTTTAGAAAATTTTTTTTCATCAATATCAAGTTTAAGTCGTGGAATGATCTTTAATAGTTTTTCTTTAATTATAACTAATTTTTATTCCAGAGAAAAATATTTGGGTATTAAGATTAATTATAAAAAAATCTTTTCAATTATCTTTATTACCATTTGTCTTTTTTTATTATCACTACTAATTGTTGATAAATATAGAAATTTCTACAATTTCAAATTTCTAGATACAATTACAAAAAAGCAAGTTCATATTTCTGAAAAAAGCAATTTAGATTCTAAACTTTCTGATTTTGTTGCACTAGTTACTAAAAGGTTTGTAGGCATAGACTCTGTTGTTTTATTAAGTTCAAAAAATGATTTAGGTATAGATATTTTATATCAATCTTTATTTGAAAATTATAATTTTAAGGAAAATACATTCTTTGAAAAACAAATACTTGGTGAAAATGATTTAACAGGAAGTTTAAAGGGAAATGTAAGAACAATAAAAACACCTGGTTTAATTGCATTTATTTATTACAGTGGAAATTATTTTGTACTTTTTTTTTCATTATTTTTAATTGGAATTATTTTATCCCAAGTAGAAAAACTAATTTTAAATTTTTCTTTTAATAATATCTATCTTTGTTCTTTGCTCTCTCAAGTTATAGTTTATAGGTTAATTCATTTCGGTATAAATCCAATTAAAAGTTTATTATTCTTTGTTCCTATTATAATAATTTTAATATTTGCAAATCTGATAACTAAATTAATTAAAAAATGATAAAAATTAACAAAGATAATATTAGAAATTTTTATGCATTTATAATATTTTTCTCTGGAATTTTTTTATGGGACATTGACCTTCACAATTTAAACATTAAATCAATAATTTACCCAACAATAATAATTTCATTCTTATTAGATATTAAAAAAAATAGTTTGAGATCTTTGATTATTTGTTTTCTTTTAACTTTATTAATCTTAATCCATTATTTACTTACAACAAATCATGAATTGATTTCAACTAAAGATATATTGGAAATTATACTAATATTTTTCCTATTTTTTTTTTGTAAAAACAATTTAGATTATTTTCTTAAAAACATCGACAAATTTGTATATTCTTTCATGATATTATTTGTCTTTTCAATTTTTTTGAATATTCAGGAAAATACTTTTACACTTGATGATAAAGATAAATTTAATTTAAATCTTATTTGTTCATATCATTTTAGTTTTTTAAGTGAAAATTATATCTTTAAAGAAAAATCTCATCTAAGTATGGTTACCGTTGGTGTATTTTTATTATTCCTTGATAGAATTTTAAATAATAAAATAAACATCTTAACAATAATAATCGGCTTATTTTTATTTTTATTATTTATTAATGCTTCTACAACTTTTTTTGTGGGTTATTTAGTAAGTCTTTTAATTATTTTTATTTTCAATCCAAAATTTATCAAAAGGTTTGTTCCTTATTTTTTTATAACAATTTTAATTTTAGTAATTCTTACTTACTCTAGCTCATGCAAAAAACGATTTTCACAAATTCCAAATATATTAAAAACTTATGAAGTTCAGGATAAATTAATTAAAGAATTATCTTCTGAAAATGAATTATTTGTAACTAATGAAAATAAAATTAATCTATCGAAAGATGAGCAAGTTAGGTTTGAATTTAATGAAATTTATCAAAAAAGGACAGAATTAATTGAACTTTTGCATTCAAAAAAAGTTAATTTAGATAGAGATAGATTAATAATTCAATTAACTGAATTAGAAAATCGTTTAATCAAATTAGACAAAAAATTATATAAACAATTAACTGAAAATTTTAGTAATAATCTAACATCTCAAGTTCAGATTAGGGCATTATATGTTGCAAAAAATTCTCTCTTAGATAAACCATTTGGGTATGGTTATGATAACTATTATTTAGCAAATAATTATTATAAGCATTTTATAATTTCATCAAACCCTTATGCGGATGTACTAAATTCTAGAGATGGAACAAATTTAACAGTTAAGTTGTTAGTTGAATTTGGGTTGATTTCACTCATTTTTTTTGTAATTTGTTTTTATTTTCTACTTTCAAACAAAATAGAATTTGAATTAAAGTTATTTTTGCTACCTTTTTTAATTACACAAGGTATTAGAGGTGCTGGTTATTGGAATGGAGGTTTTCTAATTATTTTCATGATTATTTTATTAATAATATTAAAAGGATATAAAATTAAAAATTAATTATATAGCATGAACATTATAGGACTAAATTTATTCCATGCAGATACCTCAGCTTGTTTAGTTGTAGATGGAAAAGTTCTGGCAGCTGCAGAAGAAGAAAGGTTTTCAAGAATTAAGCACTATTCGGGCTTCCCATTAGAGTCATTTAAATATTGTTTGAAAGAGGGGGGTTTGGAATTAAACCAAATCGATATAATTTCTACTAATTTTAATAGAAGGCATAATCTTTTAGAGAAATTAACTTATGCATCTAAACATTTAAAAAATTTAAATATATATAAAAGACTCTATGATTGGACCAAAAGAGGAAGTTTTAAAAATGCTATTGAAGATAATTTTGGGCAAAAATTTAAAGGTAAAATTGACTTTGTACCTCACCATTTCGCACATATAGCTTCATCTTTTTTTACATCGAAGTTTACAGATTGCATAGGTTTATCGATTGATGGTACTGGAGATTTTTCCTCTTTAGAAATCTTTAGTTGCCGAGGTTCTTCCATAGAATTACTTGAAAAGGTTAATTATCCTCATTCATTAGGAATTTTATATCAATCAATTACTCAATTTCTCGGTTTTAGAAAATATGGTGATGAATATAAGATAATGGGTATGGCAGCGCTAGGAGAGCCAACTTATTTAGATGAATTTAACACTCTATTAAAATTTGATCCTCCATATAACTTTGAGCTTAATCAAAATTATTTTGCTTTAAGTACACTTACTGGTTATTCATTTGAGGGGTCAGAACCGTATTTTCCTAATTTGTATAATGATAAAATGTACGAATTATTTGGAATTTCAAAAAATGAAAATAAAAAAATAAATTTAGATAAAGCTAAAAATATTGCAGCTTCATTGCAATCGTACTTAGAAACGATAGTAATTAAAATAATAAAAAATTTAGATTTAGAATATGATTTTAAAAATTTATGTTTATCTGGAGGTGTAATTTTTAATTCAGTATTAAACGGAAAAATTTCAGAAATTTTTTCTAATAAGAAAATTTTTTTACATCATAACGCTGGAGATGCTGGAGGTGCTATAGGAGCTGCGTTATATTCACTATCAAAAGAAAATAATAGTTTAAATAAACTAAGCATATCTGCCTATTTAGGACCAAGCTATTCTCAAGAATATATTTTAGAATATTTAAAAAAATCAAATTTTTTCACAAAAGTTAATTTTAAAGTTTTTTCAAGTAGTGAAGAAATGATTCAAATAGCAGCTGAAAAGATTAAAATAGAAAATATTATTGCTTGGTTTCAATCAAGTATGGAGTGGGGTCCTAGAGCGCTTGGTAATAGAAGTTTTTTAGCAGATCCAAGTTTAATTGATATTAAAGATAAAATTAATTTAAAAATAAAACTAAGAGAGGAATTTAGACCTTTTGCTCCATCAGTTCTTGAAGAAGATGCCAATGATTACTTTGAAATCAGAGATAATGTCGATTATTCAAATATGACTTATGTAGTAAATGCTAAAAAAGTAACCAAAGAATACTTACCAGGCATTGTTCATAATGACGGTACATCTCGAATACAAACTGTAAATTCAAGTCAGAACCCCCTATATCATAATTTATTAAAAAAATTTAAAGAGAAAACTGGGCATGGGGTTATATTAAACACTTCATTTAATATTAATGAACCAATTGTAGAATCACCCGAGAATGCAATTAATACTTTTTGTAAAACAAATTTAAAATCAATGTTTATAGAAAATATACTAGTGACCAAATAATGATTGAAAAAATTAAAAATAAAATAAACTTTTTATACAGTAATTATATGACCAAAAATTTAATTAAGAAATATGATTTTGTAGAAAAAAAAAATTTAGTCCGTTTAGGCTCAGTATATGGTGGTTGGACTTTTGAAAATAAAAAAAATTTATATGGTTCAACTATTTTATCATGTGGACTTGGAGAAGATGCTAGTTTTGATATTGAATTTGCTAATAAATATAATGCTAAAATAATAATTGTAGATCCAACACCAAGATCAAAAATTCACTATAATAATATAAAGCAAAGTTTAGGAAATTCAAAAAAAACAAATTATAATAAAAGTGGAAATCAAGATGTAAGTTCTTATGATTTATCAAATATTAAAAATGAAAATTTAAATTTGATTGAAAGTTTGAAAATAAAAAAAATTTATATGGTTCAACTATTTTATCATGTGGACTTGGAGAAGATGCTAGTTTTGATATTGAATTT
>MDTB01116648.1_pt1 | contig 40055 bp, 35 predicted proteins | sample 811161 | NCBI WGS metagenome assembly MDTB01 (sample SAMN05326650, study PRJNA326480) | marine metagenome | isolation source: seawater | place: Mediterranean Sea | collected 2009 | reverse complement strand
TATCTAAATCATCTTTAATGAACCAAGACCAGAGAGTATTATTATTAGATGAAAACCATTTAAGTCTTAGTGCTTCCACACCATTTGTCTCGCTAGTAGGGTTTTTGATATCAAAACTATCAAACCATGAAAGAGGGCGAAGAATTTGGGTTGGCCCAAATATAATTTTCTGTAGACCCAGTCTAGCCTCTAATTTTTGGTTTGAATAACGTGTCCAAAGCCGATAAGGTTTTTCAATTTTTTTGTAAAGTGAATCCCCCGAGAAATTCCTTTGCAGTTGATAACCCCATTCAAAATCTAATAAAGATTGAGTCGATATATTTTTTTTGAAAGAAATCGTTGGAATGTAGGAAATACTTGATTGAGATTTGGACCACTGTTCAGCAGCATCATTTCCAGTAATAGCCCCTAACGTAAAAATCCCCGTTTTTGAAAACTGGCCGCATATAATTAATGAATTTAAAATCATCCAAAATATTATGTATTTGAAGATATACATATATAAATTTTTGAAATTATATATTATTTTTTGCCTGGGTTTGGTAGCACCAAGCAAAGAGCGGGTAATAATGTAAGGTCACAAAGTAATGCAGTTCCAATCATTGCTGCTGACAATAAACCAAATTGATAGGTTGGAAGAAAAGCAGAAAGAAATAAAATAGAAAATCCTCCAACCAAAACACTAGTTGTAATCATTAAAGCTGCTCCTGTATTTATTATAGTATTTTGAATTGCCTTACGTTTACTAAGTCCTTTAGATAGCTCGGTTTTATATCTTAATAAAAAATGCAGACTATCATCAACCGCAATTCCTAAGGCAACAGAAAATGTCATAGCAGTTGGAGGTCGAATTGAAATTCCAAGCCATGATATTATACCAAGAATTGTAAATATAGGAATTAGGTTTGTAATTATACTTGCAAAAAGCATGTATTTTGATCTGAACATAAATGACATAATTATTGCAATGAGAAATAGAGCAATACTAAGACTGTTAACTAAAGACTTAACTAAATAATTATTTGTTTTGAGTGCAACAACAGTTGTCCCTGTATATTCTAAGGATAAGTATTTAGGCAGTGATAAAGCTAATGAATCCAACTTTTTATATAATTTTTCCATTACTGAGGATGTTTTATTTTCAATTAAACCAGAGATTCTTAAAGTTGAATTTTCTTTATTCACCAATTTAATTTTTTCTTGTTCTTGTTGCTTTACAATCTGATTAATTATATCTTGGCTATAACTATTTTTTTCTTCAGACCTAATTCTCTTTATTGATGTGATTAAATCATTTATTGAAAAAAAACGACTTTCTTTTAATTCAATACTTAGAAGAGTTTGGATTTTATCCAAGTAAGCTAAATTATTTTTGTCGGTAATATTTTTAATACTTTCATTATTATTAGGGTTTAACCTTAATAAAACTTCAAAGGGTAATACTCCGCCAAAATGTTTTTCAGTAAGCTTTAAATCTTGATAAAGTTTATTTTTAGGCCTTAAATCATCCATCAAAGAAGAGTCTGTTGACAAATCTTTAATTTTAATAATTGCAGATCCAGATATTAAAATCGGAATTATTATAAAAGCCCAGGGTCTTTTTGGGATAGTTTCTGAAAGCCAATAAAGTATTGGGGAAAAAGTATTTTTTGAAGGATAATTCAACCGGTTAAGTACTATAATACCTGATGGAACTATTAATATTGAAACAATCCAAGCAATCATAACTCCCAGTGCTATTTCAAGACCAAATTCTTGTAAAATTTTTATACTTGTAGTGGTTAAGGCAAGAAATCCAATTGATGTAGTAACGCTAGTTAAAAAGATAACTTTAAACATCTGAACCATTGTCTGATGCATTGCTTTCATAGGCTCAAGTTTTTTTTCAATTAATTTTTCTCTAAAATAAGCTTGAATATGAATTGCATCACCGATACCAATAATGAAAAGCAAAGTTGGGACGATATATGTCATAATATTAATGTCAAGTCCCACCAAACCCATAATCCCTAATAGCCATATGACCGTAACAATAACTGTCATTATAGGAAGAAGAACATTTACCCAATTTTTAAATAAAAAACTAAGAATACAAACTAATAAAATTGCAATTGGAGGTAAAAATAAAAAATTATCTCTTAGCATGTATCTTACATATTCGGTCCTTAAAACAGAGACTCCAGAAAAAGTCCATTCAGATGAGGTATTTAATGTTAAGAATTTTATTTTATCAAGTATTTTGGTTCTAGCTTGGTGGTTGTTAACATTATCATCTAGGCTAAGCATAACAGATCCATACGTTAATTTTTTTGACAAAACTCTAGAACCAATTGATGGATCAGTTTGTATGTATCGAAGTTTTTTTAATGTACTATCTCTATTCCAAATATATTTTTCGTTATTTAAGTCTCCTAGCCAAGCTTTATCATCTAAATCACTGATATTAAAAATTGAAATAATGTTATCAACACCTTTTATTTCTTCTATATCATAAATTAGTGATTCAAGCTCTTGGTACACTTTTTTGCTTAGGTAATCACTTGGTTTATAAATGAGCGTTATGATATTGTCTTCACGTCCAAATTCATTACGGAAGGAAAAATATTTTTCTACATTGGGATCATTTTTAGAAAAAAGATGCTCAATTGAGAAATCAATTTTAAGATTTGGGATAAACAAAGACCAAAACAGGGTAATGATAAAAACAAATATTAATGTATGTTTAGGCTTGGTGATTACATATCTTGAAAGTTTTGATACCATGACTTATTAAATTTTAATTTTTGTATATGTATTGTAATTACTTTATAAACTATACGGTTCTTAACCAATTAAAATCAAACTTTAATAAATAAAGAACAAGAATTATTTGGGAAAAAATAATTTATGAAATATCATTTTAAATGAAAGGTCGTTGTAAATAATGTAAAATTGATCTATGATTTATACAATATTTTATCAAATAGATTTTATTTAACACAATGTCAAATTTAAAAAAAGCATACAATCCATCAAGTGTCGAGGATAAGTGGTATTCACATTGGATGGAGAAAAATTATTTTTCTGCCGATCCTAATTCTATAAAAGAGCCATATACAATAGTAATTCCTCCTCCAAATGTTACAGGAATGTTAACGGTTGGACATGTCTTAAATAACACCATCCAAGATATATTAATTAGAAAAGCAAGAATGGAAGGGAAAGAGGCTTGCTGGATCCCTGGTACAGATCATGCATCAATTGCAACCGAGTCAAAAGTCGTTTCTATGTTAAAAGAAAAGGGTATATCAAAAAATGATTTATCTAGAAAGGAATTTTTAGACTATGCCTGGAAGTGGAAAGAAAAATATGGTGGTATAATTATTCAACAATTAAAAAAACTAGGTTGTTCATGTGATTGGGAAAAAGAACGCTTTACCATGGACGAAGGCTATACAAAAGCAGTTTTAACTGCATTCGTCGAATTATATAATAAAGGCTTAATTTATAAAGGTTTTAGGCTTGTTAACTGGTGCCCAGTTTCTAAGTCTGCAATAAGTGATGAAGAAGTAATTCATAAAGAAAAAAATGGTAATCTTTGGTATCTCCGTTATCCTATTAAAAATTCTAAAAAATATGTTATTGTCGCGACAACTAGACCAGAGACAATGTTGGGGGATACAGCGGTTGCTGTCAACCCTAATGATAAAAGGTATAAGCATTTAGAAGGGGAAAAAATATATCTCCCAATAGTAAATAGAGAGATTCCAATTGTTTTTGACAATTATGTTGATCCTGATTTTGGAACAGGATGTGTCAAAATAACACCAGCTCATGACCCAAATGATTTTCACATTTACGAAAGACATAAATTAGATATAATTAATATAATGAATGATGACGCTTCTCTGAATGGGAATGTTCCTAAAGCATATATTGGTTTATCAAGGGAAGAGGGTCGAGAAAAAGTTGTAAGTGATTTTAAAAAACTAGGTCTCTTACATAAGGTAGAAGACTATGTAAATAAGATTGGTTATTCTGAAAGAGGTGATGTGCCCATTGAATTTTATTTATCAGAGCAATGGTTTATGAAGATGGAGGATTTAGCTAAGCCGGCAATAAATGTTATAAATGAAAATAAAATTAATTTTTATCCAAATCATTGGAAAAAAACCTATAACCATTGGATGAGTAATATCAAGGATTGGTGTATCAGTCGCCAACTCTGGTGGGGACATCAAATTCCTGTGTGGTACCATAAAACCGATAAAAGTAAAATTCATGTATCTGTAAAAGGACCTAGAAACTTAGAAAACTGGATCCAAGACACCGATGTCTTGGATACCTGGGCAAGTTCATGGCTGTGGCCATTTGCAGTTCATTCATGGCCTGAAAAGAGTAAGAGTTTAAGTAAGTTTTATCCCACAGATGCTCTTGTAACGGGCCCTGACATTATATTTTTTTGGGTTGCAAGAATGATTATAACAGGTTTTGAATTTCAAAAACAGTTGCCCTTCAAGGATGTTTATTTCACATCAATTTTAAGGGATGAGTCGGGTAAAAAACTGAGCAAGTCTTTGGGGAATTCTCCGGATCCATTCTATTTATTTGACAAGTTTGGTACTGACGCAGTTCGCTTTGGTGTAATGTTGATGTCTCCTCAAGGCTCAGATGTTTTATTTTCTGAAGATAGATTGGAAATCGGTCGAAACTTCATGAATAAGTTATGGAATGCTTGTCGATTTGTTGAAATGAATCTTCCTTCCGATTTTAATTACAGTTCTGGCGAGGAAATAGATGAAAAGACTTTAGACATACCTGAAAAATGGATTTTAAGTAGACTTTCTAAAACAATTGATAGTTACAATTATCAGCTAGAACGATTTCATTTTAATGAAGCTGCAAAGATTCTTTATGAATTTACCTGGACTGATTTTTGTGACTGGTATGTAGAAATAGCAAAATTAAAATTTTATGGAAATGATTTAGAAAGTGCAGATATTGCAAGGGCAGTTTCTATAAGTTGTCTTCAAACTATACTGAAATTATTACACCCTTTCACTCCCTTTATAACTGAAGAGCTGTGGCAAAACTTTAAGCCAAGAAATTCTGGAGATTTGATTATTTCTGAATGGCCGATACCACTATTCTATCATAATGATAGAGTCGAGTCTAATATGAATAAATTAAAGGATATTATTACTTCAATACGGTCTGTGCGCAGTCGCATGAATATTCCAAATTCTAAGAAAATAGAACTTATAGTTAAATGTAATGATAATAAAAAAGATTTTATTCTAGGTCATTTGGAGGTATTAAAAAATTTCACAAAAACTAAAGAGCTTTCAATAAGTTCCTCTAACAAAAAACCTATAAATTCTGCAACGACAGTATCGTTAGGTATAGAATTTTATATCCCCTTAGGTGGCTTAGTAGATTTGGATAAAGAAAAGAAACGGATGCTTAAAAGGCTTAATGAGATAGAGAGATTATTAAATTCTATAAATGGGAAGCTTTCCAATAAAAACTTTTTAGACCGTGCCCCTAAAGATGTTATTTTAAGAGAAAGGAATAATCATAAAAAGTTAACTGAAGAGGATGAAAAATTGAGAGCAAATATGGAGATTTTTGAATGAAAAAACATTATTTAATATTATTAATTTCTTATTTATTTAGTCAATCTGAAGATGCGACTCTAACAATATATAAAGATGGTACAGCATTGATAAAACAACCAGTTGGTTGGTCCATACCTTCTGGAATCAGTTATATTACCTGGAACAGTCTACCCAGCGGAATAGATAAAGACACCCCATTTCTTAATATAACCGGAGCGGACATTATTTCTCAGAGGTTTAATAATAATATTTTTACAGGAACAGACTTTTTTAGTAAAAAGAAAGGGAAGACAATACAAGTAAAACCTAAAAATAGTAAACTAGTAAAAGGTGTACTTCTTGAGATTAGTTCTAGTTTCATAACTTTAAAACACTCTTCTGGAATTATTACATTTAATAGAAATGAGCTGGAATATTTAGGTAGCAAGTATGATGAAATCGAACTTCCAACTTTTGATCCTTTTCTTTCATGGGACCTTAAGTCTAAATCTTCTAAAGATATTGAAGGTGAACTTGTATATAAATCTCATAATTTTTCTTGGTCTACTGTTTACAGGTTGATTATGCAAAATGAAGAAAGAGGAGAATTAATTGCAGAAGCAGTGATCTCTAATAATTCAAATATGGATTTTGAAGCTTCTAAAATTCAACTAGTAGAAGGAAACATAAATAAAGTAAAAAAGAAAACAATAAAAGCAGAAAGATCAAATCGATCCTATGCAACAGCTCAGTTGGACGCTTCTTCTTTGATCAATTTAGATCAGCTTGGTGATTATCATATCTATGCACTAAACGAAACACATGATTTAGGAGCTAAAGAAAATATAACGGTTAGGATGTATGGACCACTCGATGTAGGGTATAGTAAAAAATATGTATTTGAGAATACAGAAAGGCGTCAAAAAGAAGAGCCCTTAGAAGTTCAATTGACAATGGAAAATACAGAGGCTAATGGCTTAGGTATATCATTACCCGCAGGAAAAGTTGAGATGTATTCTTATAAAGAAGGAAAGGGCCTTGAGTATATTGGTGCAGATGGTATGGGGCAAGTTCCAAAAGGACAATTCACAACACTAACATCGGGTAGAGCGTTTGATGTTTTTGGAAATAGGAAGGTTCTAAATTATGATAGACAAAGGAAAAGTGAGGAAGCAGTAATCGAGATAAGAGTTACAAATGCGAGAAATGAAAAGGTAAATGTATTATTAATTGAACACATTAATGGCGACTGGGTTATAAAAGATGAGTCATTAGATTATCTTAAGAAAGATGCATCTACTATACACTTTCCTCTATCCCTAAATGCAGGAGAGACAAAAAGTATTTATTATACCTACAGGAAAGAGTGGAAGTAAATAGCTGAGGTTTAAATTTTGAATTTAACTGATCCGATTTCTATTTTAAAAGGGGTTGGGAAACACAGGTACAATACTTTTATTGAAAATGGTTTAACATCAATAGAAGACTTACTGTATTACTTCCCAAGGAGGTATTTAGATCGTACTAATACTACGCTTATAAAAGACCTTCAACGAGGTAATCAAGCAACCGTTGTGGCACGTGTAGAGACATGTGCTGAAAAGCCGACAAGAAGAGGGAAAATATTTCAAGTTATTGTATCTGATGGATCAGGGTTATTGACTCTTTCATGGTTTAACTCAATGAGATATTTAAAAACAAAATTAGAGATTGGCTCTAACCTTGCAGTTCATGGTAAAATTGATTGGTATAATGGCTTCAATATATCACATCCTGATATTGATTTTTTGGAGGACATGGATGACCCACTACAATCTGGTGAAATAATACCTCTTTACCACCTTAACCAGGATTTAAAAGCTTTTGGAATTGAGCAACGTTTTCTTAGGAAAATGGTAAAAGAAATTCTAAGAAACCTTTTGAAAGTGCAAGACTATCTTTCAGTACCATTCACAAAAAATAATAATCTAGTAGATCTTGACACTGCATTAAAAAATATACACTTTTCTAAAAATCAGGATGATCTAAAAGCCGCAATTAACCGATTAAAATTTGATGAGCATTATATTTTTCAATTATTGATGAATCTTAAAAAAAAAGCATATTCGTATAAATTATCACGTCAATTGAATGATATTGGTCCATATTTTAAGCCGATAATTGAAAACTTAAATTTTGAATTAACAAATGCCCAAAAAAAGGTAGTAAAAGAAGTTCATTATGATTTAAAAAAGAATTTTCAAATGAATAGATTAGTCCAAGGTGATGTTGGTTGTGGTAAAACTATTGTGGCAATTTTAGTTTCATCAATAGCGGTTGGTAATAATGTACAAGTTGCTATCATGGCACCAACAGAAATTTTAGCTAGGCAACATTATATATCATTTAAATCAGAACTAGATAAAAATAATATCCCATGCGGCTTATTAATTGGGAAAATGAATAAAAAACAGCGAACATTAATTTTAAAAGGTCTTTATAATGGTAATATTCCTATTGTAATAGGAACACATGCCTTAATTCAAAAAGATGTTCAATTTAAACGTTTAGGATTGGTAATTATTGATGAACAGCATCGATTTGGTGTTAATCAAAGATCCTCTCTTATTAGCAAGGGCAAAAATCCTCATACTCTGTCAATGACTGCAACTCCAATCCCTAGAACCCTTTCAATCACATACCATGGAGATATGGATTTATCAATGATAGATGAATTACCTTCAAATAGAATCCCAGTAAAAACTAAAATTGTAAATCCAGAAAGAATGCCTAGAATTTATGATTTCATGAAAAAAGAATGTTTAAATGGTAAACAATGTATGATCGTATTCCCGCTTATAGAAGAATCTGAGAAATTAGATTTAGAGGCTGCAATTAATGCACATGCCAAACTAAAAAATAAGATATTTAATTACTTAGAGGTAGGATTAGTGCATGGGAAAATGAATCCCAAAGAAAAAGAAAGTGTTTTAAATCGATTTTCAAAAAATAAGATTAACATTCTAGTTTCAACAACAGTTATTGAAGTTGGTATTGACGTTCCAAATGCAACAGTAATGTTAATTGAAAATGCAGAAAGATTTGGCCTTACTCAATTACATCAACTAAGAGGTAGAGTAGGGCGAGGTTCCGATCAAAGTTATTGTATTTTAGTAAGAAGAAATTTTACGAACACCTCTATTGAACGATTAAAAGTATTAGAAAAAACAAATGATGGTTTTGAATTAGCAGACAAAGATCTTGAACTTAGAGGACCTGGAGAATTTTTTGGTTTAAGACAGTCGGGTTTTTTAAACTTTAAAATTGCAGATATGGTTATTGATGGGAAAATTATTCAATTTGCAAGAGAAACAGCAATTCAAACAATTAAAAATGACCCATCATTAAAAAAAGATACAAATAAAGGACTTCGAAAATTATTATTCAATACCTATTCAGATCAATTAAATGGATTTAATATTTAATTTACATATTTTGTATTTCTTATTAAAATTATAAATTTACATCTCTCTTAAATTTAATAAATTAAGTAATTAATAAAATGGAAGATAAATCAAAAGAGCAGGAGAAACTTTACTCTTATATAATAAGTACATTCCAATCAAGTGCGCTGATTGCTCTCGGAATTATGAAAAATCCAATGAGTAATCAAATTTCGCAAAATTTAGATCAAGCCTCCTATTACATTAAATTGCTTGAAATGTTGGAACATAAGACTAAAGGAAATGTAACAGAATATGAGAAACAAATTTTGTTGAATACTTTGAGTGATTTGAAAATGAAATTGATAGAGCAAAAATCAAAGAAAAGCTAGAGGAAAGTTTTTAATGCAAACTAATTATAATCTTATAAATAAAATTTTAGCTTTCTTTACTCTTTTTATTTCTTTTGGTGTTTATTACGATACAATGGCTCCGACAGTTTCTTATTGGGATTGTGGTGAATTTATCGCTGTTGCAAACACCTTAGGGGTTCCTCATCCTCCTGGAAGTCCTTTCTTCTTATTAATCGGAAGAATTGCATCAATGATACCATTCAGTAACGATATTGCATTTAGGGTAAATCTTCTTTCACCTTTATCTAGCGCATTTGCCGTTATGTTTTTATATTTAATAATTGTCCAATGTGTAACACATTGGCGTGGGAAAGTAGAGAGTAATACAGATGCTCTTATTGCTTTTGGAGGAGGTTTAGTTGGAGCTCTTACTTTTTCTTTTACTGATAGTCACTGGTTTAATGCTGTTGAAGCTGAAGTATACGCTTTTAGCACATTTTTTACAGCAATTGTAGTTTGGCTTATTTTGGTATGGAGCGAGAAAGCCGATGAAAAAGGACATGAAAGATATATTTTAATCATTGCATACATGATAGGACTTGCTACAGGCCTTCATTTATTAAATCTATTAACTCTTCCTTTCGTTGCATTGGTTATATATTTTCGAAAATATAAATTTGAGTGGCTTTCATTTGGTATGACGATGCTGATTACAGCAGTAACTTTTTTTATAATTCATAACATCATCATAAAAGGAATGCCTAAGATAGCTGCGGCTATTGGTCCTTTCCCAACAGCTTTATTAGTGGCTTCTTTGTTTGTTTTTATGATATGGGCTGTTGCAAATCAAAAAAAGTTATTATCATTAATTATGACTTCTATGGTCTTAGTATTTATCGGTTATTCTACTTATGCATTAATTTTTATACGTTCAAACCAAGACCCAGGCATTGATGAAAATGATCCAGAAACAGTAGAGGCCTTCATTTCATATTTAGAGAGAGAGCAATATGGTAGCGTTGGTTTACTTCCAAGAAGGTTTGAAGGTATCGATCCAATACACGAAGTAGTTGGTTATCCAGAAGGGCCTAATCGAGATTTCTCCAGTGCCCAAAATAGAAAATATCGAAATTTTAAAAAGGATAAGCAGTGGGATTATTTTTGGAATTACCAAATAAAAAAAATGTATAATAGATACTTTTTATGGCAGTTTGCTGGGCGTGGTTCAGCAAAAGACCCAAATGTTATTAGCATGGGGGCAACCTCAAGAGAGGATGGTGTTGATTTAACCCAGTTTGGTTTACCTCTTGCTTTTATTTTAGGCCTTATCGGAATGTTTTATCATACATATAAAGACGAAAGAATGGCTTTTGCAGTTTTATCTTTGTTTATAATGACAGGTTATGCAATTATTATCTATCTTAACCAAGATAATCCACAGCCGAGGGAAAGAGATTATTCATATGTAGGCAGTTTTTTTGCTTTCTCAATATGGATTGGGTTAGGGACTGCAGCAATAAGTGATTGGATTTCAAAGAATATTAAAAATAGAGATCTAGGGAAAAGGTTAATTGGCGGAGCGATCATATTGCAATTAATTTTTATTCCATTTGTGATGGCTAGAGCAAATTACCATTCACACGATCGTTCAGGAAATTTTGTTGCTTGGGATTATAGTTATAATTTGCTTCAATCATGTGGGCCAAACGGAGTTTTATTTACAAATGGAGATAATGATACTTTTCCATTATGGTATCTGCAAGAGGTAGAAAAAGTTAGGACAGATGTTGCAGTTGTAAATTTAAGTCTGTTAAACACTCCTTGGTATATAAAACAATGGAGAGATAAAAGGTCAAAAGAAATAAGTTTTATTAACTTATCAGATGTTAAGATTGACAGACTAACATCTACTCTTCAGCGTTGGGAAAAACAAAAAGTGCGTGTCCCAGTTAAGAATGATAGTCTGAATACTAAAGGGTATATAGAATGGGAAATGAAACCAACATATGGAGGGCAAGCGCTTAGAGTGCAAGACATGATGATTATGAGAATTATTAACGATGGTGCCTGGCAAATTCCTATTTATTTTGCTGTAACTGTTTCTCAACAAAATAGAATTGGTTTAGACCAGTATTTAGATATGCAGGGATTAACTTTTCAATTAAAGAGTCATAAAACTAAGCCAGTTGATACTGAAAAGATGTATGAAAACTTAATGACGAAGATTGGTTCAGAAAACTGGTCTTCAAATTTTGACCACAGTACTTATTATGAGCCATTAGAAGATATAAACTCAATTAATTGGTCGAGAGATTACCAACCGGGGTATATCTTTAGAAATTTAGGAAATCCCAAAATATACTTCAATGATCAAACACAAAGATTATTGCAAAACTATCGTAGTGCTTACATGCAACTAGCAGTTACTTATTATATGGACTATCAACGGAAACAACGTAAAAAGAATAATTCTAAAGATGAATTAGAGCAGCTAAAGTCACGAATAATAAGCACCTTAGATCGAATGAGTGAAAACATTCCTGAAAATACCATACCAATACAATCGGAAGACTTACATTATCAAGTCGCACGTATTTATGGTGATTTGGGCGAACAACAATCTATGCGAGAAATCTTAGATAAACTCATCTCAAGAGATAATGGAAAAGTACTCAATAGGATAGAATATGCAAACACCTATTACAAAGAATTAAATGATCTGGAAGAAGCACTTTTTATTTTAGAAGAAATGAGAGCAAATTATCTTCAAATTGAATCTGTATTACAGACTCAAGGTTTTAATAAAAATACAATAAAGCAACCACGTTGGCAAAGGTGGCAAGAAGCATATCCTGAAATTATTTCTTCCTTAGTTTTTATTTATAGGGAAAATAATAGGAATCAAGATGCTGAAATGGTCTTGTCAGATTGGGTTGCAAGGAACCCTTCGGATAATAATGCAAAAAAAATATTAGAGGAAGTGCGTTCTGGAGAATAGGAAAGGTTTCCCAGGCATTAAACAATCAATTCCAAAAGTTTCAATTGTAATTCCTCATTGGAATGGTATTAATGTTTTATCTGAATGCCTTGATTCTTTAAAAAAATCAAAATTTAAATCCTTTGAAATTATTATTTCTGATAATGCTTCAGATGATGGAAGCCAAGTTTGGATAAAAGAGCATCATCCTGATGTTCTTTTGATCGAAAATGAAAAAAATTATGGATATGCTGGTGGTTGCAATATTGGATCAAAAAAAGCACAAGGTGAATATATAATTTTTTTAAATAATGATACCATACAAAAGTCAGATTGGATAAAAAATTTGGTCGCGATTATGGATTCAAACCAAAGCATTGCAGCTGCTCAACCTAAGATATTAAACTACTTTGAAAAAAATTTATTTGATTATGCAGGAGGCTCTGGAGGTCACATGGATATTTTTTGTTTTCCATTTGCAAGAGGCCGTTTATTTTTAGAACAAGAAAATGATTTTGGGCAGTATGATGAAGCGCAAAAATGTTTTTGGGCTTCAGGTACAGCAATGATTGTTCGTAAAAATTTATTTTTTCAAGCAGGTAAATTTGAAGATCTTTTCTTTGCACACATGGAAGAGATAGATTTATGCTGGCGATTTCAATCGATGGGATATGAAGTTTGGGTCGAACCAAATTCAGTAGTTTTTCATAAAAATGCGATTTCATTACCAATGCATTCTCGGAAAAAGTATTTTTTAAATCATCGTAATTCTTTAATAATGATCATGAGTAATTATCCAATATTAAAATCTATAGCTTTTGGGTCATTAAGATTACTTTTAGAGGTAGTGGCTTTTCTTTATGCTTTAATAAAATTAGACATTAATCACATGATTGGTATTCTTCAATCATTTCTTTGGCTCATTCTTAATCCACTAAAAATACTTAGAAAAAGAAATAGATTTAGGAAAATTAAAAAAGTATCATTTGAAGAAACTTCTAGAAATATCACATTTAATTCAGTTGTATTACAACATTATATATTTCAAAAAAAGACTTATTCAGAAATAGTATCTAAAAAAGATTGATATAAATCGCGTCTATCAGGATCTAATTCTTTCATATCTTTTAAAAGTTCAATATCTCCTAAAAATGAAAGCATTTCAGCAATATTTTCGGACTTTATTTTTAGAAAATATTGCGTACTATTTTCTCTTCCTACATCACGGAAAGATTCATCCAAACCATCTAACATAATCTTAATTTCTTCAGAAGCATCTTCGATATTCCCGTTTTTAAATAAATCATCTGCAATGTAGAACGCTAGCCTTGCTTTTCTGAGTCCATTATTACGATTTAAATCATCTACAGTATTAGATCTAGCGCTCCATCCTTTTTTATAATCAGAAGCTGAACCTCTTAATGCTATATCTCTAGCAAGCTCATAAGAGCTGTTTCCACCATTGAATTCATAAGTATCAATTTCACCAGCTAATATTAAATGTGCGTAGAATGCTAAAAATCCTGATAATGGTTCGAATAATACGGGATCATAATATAGGCTAGTACTAGAATTATAGAAGAATTGTGCATTCTTATCAAAGTAACGTAAATCATTACCATTTGAAAACATAGCTTGACAATTATATATAGTCTCATTTCCTTTTATTGTAACGCCCTCAAAAATAATTTGAACATATAAATTTATATTTAAATCAGAATAATTATCATCCCAGGATGTTGATAAAAAAAATCGTCTAATATCATTTGCAATATTTAAAATATCTTGCTTTTCTTCACTTCTAAGAAGCCTATCATCAAGTGTTACCTGTACAGCTTTAAATTGTGCATTGACCAAGTTCAGAAATAAACAAATCGCAAATAAGAATGACTTTATTTTTACCATAACTAGAATTTTAATATTATCATTTTTTTTTACAAGGAGTTAATTCAAAAATTAAATGCAAGAAATTTATAATTTTTCTTAACAGATTATTTTGCTTCAGCAATGTAGTACAATATAATCTTCATTAGTAATTTATAGTATGATAAATCTGAAAAAACTATTATATAAACCAGAGTATAAATCAATATTAGAAATATTGAATGTTATTACTCTTTTATCTGAAAAAGAAAAAAAAGAAGCTTATGTAGTAGGTGGTTTTGTAAGAGATTTAATTATGCAAAAAAAATTGAACGACATTGATATAATGGTTGTTGGTGATGGAATTAATTATGCAAAAAAAATTGCTGAAGCATTAGGAATAAAGAAAATTGTTCCATTTGAAAAATTTGGGACAGCTTTGATTCCAGGCAATAAAATTCAAATTGAAGTTGCAAGTGCAAGAAGTGAAGAATATTTGTCCAATTCTCGAAAACCTAATAAAGTTACTTATACTGATTTAAATGGAGATTTAGTGCGCAGAGACTTCACTATAAACGCTATGGCTATGCATTTAAGTTCAAAAAATTTTGGAGATATAATAGATCCGTATAATGGTAAGAATGATATTGAAAAGAAAATTTTAAGAACCCCTTTAGATCCTGATGAAACATTTTCTGAAGATCCATTAAGAATGATGCGAGCTGCATACTTTTCCTCAAAGTTACGTTTTCCTATTGAAAGCGAATGTATTGAATCAATAAAGAGACAATCTGAAAGAATTTCTATTGTATCCTGGGAAAGAATAAGAGATGAGTTTATTAAAATTTTACAAACAGATAGACCATCAATTGGGTTAACTATTTTACAAGATACGGGCATAATGAAGATCGTTTTTCCAGAAATAGATAAAATGTATGGTATCGATCAGACTGCTGAATGGCACCATAAAGATATTTTTACTCATACTCTTCAAGTCGTTGATAATGCAGCAAGGTTAAGTAATAAAATGGAAATAAGGTTTGCAGCACTTGTCCACGATATTGCAAAGCCTAATACAAGGAGAATAGATAAAACAAAAGGTTACACCTTCCATGGTCATGATGCTGTTGGCGAGAGAATGATTAAAAAAGTTGCTACAAGATTACGTCTTTCGAATAAACTAAAAAAATATCTTGAAAAATTAACTTTACTTCATTTAAGACCAATTTCACTTGTAAAAGATATTGTTACAGATTCAGCCGTAAGAAGATTAATGGTTGCTGCGGGCGAGGATTTAAATGATTTGATGATTTTATGTAGGGCAGACATCACAACTAAAAATCCTAATAAAATAAGTAAATATTTAAAAAACTTTGAAAACGTTGAAAAAAAAATGGTTTCTGTTTTAAAAAAAGATGACATGAAAAAATTTCAATCTCCAATAAAAGGTAGAGAAATTATGACATTATTTAAGATTGGAGAGGGTAAGCAAATAGGTATCATAAAAAAATCCATTGAAGAAGCTATCTTAGATGGGAAAATAGAAAATGATTACGATGAAGCTTTAGCATATTTGAAAACAATTAAGATTGATAATATTAACAACTAAGTAATAAAATGTATCAATAGATATTCTTAAATTATTTTTAAACAAAATTTGAAAAATTTCATAAAAATAACTTTTTGGATCTTTCAAAGTCTTTTCGGGCAAGATTATACTTTAAATGATTGCATCCAAATAGCACTGGATCAGAAAAAAACAATTTTATCTGCTATACTTGGAGTCGCTTCTGCTGAAAAAGGTGTAAGAGCTTCCTACAGTAGAGTTTTACCTACCATACAAGCAATATCAAATGCTTCACAAACTCGTTTTCCTACAAGAAAAGTTATTGGGTATGATTTGAGTAGCCTTGCTGATGTTAATTTTTTGGATCCACAAATACCTATGGATACCACAGTCTCAAATAGCTTTAGTAATTTGTCAGCAGGCCTATCCCTGAATCAATTAGTATATGACGGGGGAAGATCAAGAACTCAAATTCAGCAAGCAAAAACGAATTTAGACATTGCACACCTTAACCAAAGGTTATCAAAAACAAATGTGATCCAAAAAGTTATTCAGTCCTACTACAATCTTTTACAGACACAGAAACTATACAACGTTTCAGAAAAGAACTTAGAAATGTCGGAAAGCCAAGTCGCTCTTGTAAAGAAACAATTTGAGTTGGGTGTTGTTAAAAAAACGGATCTTTTGAAAGCAAATGTGGCGAATGGCCAAGCTCGTGTTGATGTTTTGAATAAAAAAGTTAATTACGAAAATAGTAGAAGGGTTTTGTTTAACGATATGGGGCTTCAAGACTTTGGACAAAGTATTACCGCCATAGATGAGGATTGGGTTTCTCCAGTAATACCTACAAAAAGTGAAATTTTAAGATCTTTGAAAAACAATAATCCCTCTATAGCTATTTCAAAAAAGCAAATTCTAGTTCGAAACTTATCTTACAAACTAGCCAAAGGGTTAAGGAAGCCATTTATTAATACCGCCATCAATTATTCTGCAAATGGTGAAAACTCAAAAGAATTAATTGACTCTTTCCAAGATAATTGGTCCCTAGGATTAAACGTATCATTTAGTATTCCTATTTATTCTGGTAATAGTTTATCCATCCAACAACAACAGGCATTAATGTCTAAGCAACAGTATGAATATTCATATATTACTCTTTTAAATGATTTACGTGTTCAGGCCGAATTAATTCGTGAAACTTTATCAAATTACACAGAAATAATTCCAATTAACCAAGACATTGTTCTTTCTGCTGAAGAAGATTTGAAACTTGTTACAAAGCGTTACAGCCTTGGATCTGCTACCATATTAGAGGTCTTAGACGCTCAGGTTTCGTTAATGCGTTCAAAATCATCTCTTATTAATATCATTCATGATGCTAGAATTCAGGAAGCAAGTTTAAACGCGATTCTAGGTATTTTAGATGGCAAATACCAATAGAGGGAAATAATATGTTTAAAACAATAAAAAAGAAAAAATTTTGGATTCCTTTGCTAATAATTTTGAGTCTATCGAGTTGGTTTCTCATAGAAAGATCAGGATCGGAGGAAATTATATCTGTTGATGCTGAGGAGGTTGAATTAAGGACAATTATACAGAAAATAAACGCTAGTGGAAAAATTCAGCCTGAGGAATCTGTCCAAATCACCTCCACAATAACTGGGTGGATTACAGAGATTACTGTTATGGAGGGAGATACTGTTGAGCCGCAACAGCATTTAATTAGTATTGATGAAAAACAAATTAGACCTCGTTATAATAATGCCCTTTCTCAAGTGAAATCATCGGAAGCGAATTTAAAAAAAGTAAAAGCTCAGATGGAGAGGATGAAGTCTTTATTTGCTCAGAAGCTTATTTCACAGCAAGAACAAGAACAGGTAGAAGCTTCTTTTCAGATAGCACTTAGCCAAGCAGAGCAAGCAAGTGCAAATTTACTATCTGCAGAAGATGAGCTTTCAAAAACTCGTTTGACCGCACCAAAATATGGCATCGTTACGAGTATTACAAAAGAAGAGGGAGAAATGGCTGTTGGAGGAATGTTTAATCCAGGTGTTTTAATGACGGTTGCTGATTTGAGTAGAATGGAAGTTGAGGTTGATGTAAACGAAAACGATGTTGTTAATATTCTTATTGGAGATACGACGGAGATTGATATAGATGCTTATCCTGATACGATTTTTTATGGGGTTGTAAGTGAAATTGCCCATACAGCTCAATCTATGAATATGGGATCTCAACAACAGGTTACAAATTTTAAAGTAAAAGTTAAGATGATCACAATTCCAGATCGGATTCGTCCCGGTATGAGTAGCACGGTAAATATTATCACAGAAACAATAAAAAATGCGGTATCTATCCCTATTCAGGCTCTTACGTCAAGACCTGAAAATTTTATAGATATAAATGGCTCTAATGAAGAACACAAAAACCGAGAAGAAAGCGAAGATGTTCTTTTTAAAAAAATAAAATCAGTTGATGTGATTTTTACTTTGGAAGATAAATTTAAAGGGAATGAGGCTGAGGAAGGTAGAAAATATGCTATAGTCACCCCTATAAAGGTTGGTATCTCTGGAGAAAACTACTATGAAGTTGAAACAGGAGTGGAAAAAGGGAAAATGATTGTAATTGGTGGCTACAAAGCCCTAAGTAAATTACTCAATCATGGGGATTTAGTAAAAATTAGAGATTAAAAAAGATAATCTTAATATTAAAATATGATTAATTAAAAAAGATGATATTACTTTGAGTTTAATTGCACTTAAAAATATCTTTAAGATTTATAATATAGGTGGTGAAGAGGTAAGGGCATTAGATGGAATCGATTTAAAGATAGAAGAAAATGAATATTTAGCAATAATGGGACCTTCAGGTTCTGGAAAATCGACCTTAATGAATATGGTTGGTTGCTTGGATACTCCTTCTTCAGGGGTCTATCAATTTGAAGGTGAAATGGTACAAAAAATGGATGATGATCAATTAGCCTCCATAAGAAATCGTAAAATAGGATTTGTGTTTCAAACATTCAATTTGCTTCCCAAAGCAACTGCGCAACATAATGTTGAAATTCCTCTTATTTATGGTAATGTTGGAAAAGTTGAAAGAATAAAAATGGCTTCTAAAGCTTTAGAAGACGTGGGACTTAAAGATCGTGTGCACCATAAACCAAATGAATTATCAGGCGGGCAACGACAGAGAGTAGCCATTGCACGTGCATTAGTTAATAATCCCTCTATAATATTAGCCGACGAGCCTACAGGGAACTTAGACTCAAAAAGTGGGCATGAGATTATGGGTATTCTTAATCAATTGCATCAAAAGGGGAACACAATTATTTTGGTCACACACGAAGACGATATTGCCCAACATGCAAATCGTATTATTAGATTGTTTGATGGGAAAATAACAGAAGATTTTGAAATCAAAGGTAAATGATTTCATTACTTATAGAAAACTTTTTTATCTCCTTATCATCTATTTTTGCAAACAAAACTAGATCAGTACTTACAGCACTTGGTATTATTATTGGTGTTTTCTCCGTTACAATGATGGGAACACTAATTTCAGGGCTAGATAAAACATTTGAAAGTAGTATGTCTATGTTAGGAAGAGATATATTATACGTAAGTCGCTATGAATGGTTTGGGGATATGGAGTGGTGGGAAGTAAGGAATCGACCTCGAATGAGGACAGAATATGTTCAGAAAGTAAAAGAAAGATCAAAATATGCTCTTGCTGTTGCACCTGTTATGCAGAGAGGAGCCTCACTTTCTTACGGTGAAAAAGAAACTAGAACAGAAATATTTGGCACGAACGAAGACTATATGAAAACCATAACAGCAAATATTTTTGAGGGTAGATTTTTTTCGCAAAATGAAGATAGATCAGGGTCTAGAGTTACTATAATTGGATTTGGAATTAAAGAGGCATTTTTCGGTGATAAAGACCCGATTGGGAAGTATATCAAAATTGATAATCAAAAATTTAGAGTAATAGGAGTTTTAGAAAAACAAGGAAAGTTTTTAGGACTATTTAGTACAGATAAGCAAGCGATTCTTCCTATTGGTGCCTACAATAGAGTTTTCTCTAAAAGGAGTTGGATGCGGTTAAGTATAAAAATTCCAGAAGAAAAAATTGAAGAGGGTCTAGATGAGATTTACTCCGTAATGAGACATATCCGTGGTTTGAAACCAAATCAAAAAAATGATTTTGCTATCAATCAGACAAAGGCATTTGAAAAAAACTACAATATGTTAAAGCTTGCTATAGGTGGTACAGGAACATTTATTACTCTTCTATCTCTTATTGTAGGTGGCATTGGAGTGATGAATATTATGTTTGTTTCTGTAAAAGAAAGGACAAGAGAGATTGGAGTTCGTAAGGCCATTGGAGCAACAAATGGAATGATTTTAGGACAATTTCTTATGGAAGCAATTTCGATTTGTTTAATAGCTGGATTATTCGGTTTAATGATATCTTATCTATTTAGTATTTTTTTAAGCCAAATTTTTCCATCTAGCTTGGATATGTGGCTGGCAGCTTTTTCAATTTTATTGAGTATCCTTGTAGGTGCTATTTCAGGTATAATACCAGCCTATCAAGCTGCAAACCTTGACCCAATAGATTCTCTAAGGTACGAATAAGATGGCTACAAGAAGTATTAAAAATATTTTAAAAGAAAGTTTTCGGATGGCAATTGATGCAATCCGTGTCAACAAGCTACGGTCGATTCTTACTTTATTGGGCATTAGTATCGGTGTTTTTTCAGTTATTGGTGTTATGACAGCTATTCGAACTCTAGAATCTTCTGTTAATTCAGGGCTCAATGTCTTTGCAACAAATACTTTTGTTATTCAGAAGTATCCGGAAATAGAATTTGGTGATAGACGGGGGAAGTACCGTAATCGAAAAAACATAACAATAAATCAATATAAAAAATTAAAGAATCAAGCCAAAATACCACTATTGATTAGTCCTGGAAATGGTTCATGGACAAGAAATATAAAATACAGAGACAAAGAAGTCAAAAATGGAGTGAGCATACTTGGTGGTGACAATGGAACTATACGTTTTTATAACACATATATTTCAGATGGCCGAAATTTTGTTTCAGATGACATACATTATTCAAAAAATGTTTGCATAGTTGGAATGGATATTGTAGATCAATTATTCCCTTTTGAAGATCCTATCGGTAAGAAAATAAAAATAGATGGACTAAATTATTTTATTATTGGAATTACGGAAAGACAAGGAGAAGCTTTTGGTGAAAGTAAAGATAATTTTATTGCAATTCCAATTTCAACATTCACCGAAAAATTTTCAGATAAATGGAGTAGTATACGAATACATGTTGAAGCACCCTCTGAAGAGTTTTATAATAAAACTATGGATGAAGTTATTGGGATTCTTCGATCTATTCGGAAGGTTCCACCATTAGAACAAAATGACTTTGAGATTGTATCTAATTCAGAAATGATTGAACAGTTTTCTGGGTTCACAAATGGTATAAAGCTTTTTTCTCTTTGTGTAAGTGTTATTGCTTTGGTGGTCGCAGGTATTGGGATAATGAATATTATGCTGGTTTCTGTCTCTGAGCGTATAAAAGAAATTGGTATACGAAAAGCAATTGGTGCCACTAAAAAAGATATTTTAACTCAATTTTTAATGGAAGCAATCTTTTTAAGTGAGTTTGGTGGAATAATAGGTATAATGCTGGGTCTTGCAGGTGGGAACATGGTTGCAATTATTTTTAACATCCCAGCAGTTATACCAATAGACTGGGTAGTTATAGGATTATTAGTTTGTTCAATTATTGGTATTGGATTTGGTATATATCCCGCATGGAGAGCAGCACAATTAGACCCTATTGAATCTTTAAGATTTGAATGATATTCTTTATGAGTTACTTATATCCTTTATCTTTTGTAAGGATTAAATTTATCTATATTATTATGCAAATTATATCTGTTATATCTTTTAAAGCAGTTTCTTATTTCAAAAAAAAAGTACAGAGACTTATATATGAATATTGGAATAATTCCAGCTCGACTTAATTCTACAAGATTACCAAATAAAATTTTATCGGATATCTCTGGTAAGCCTATGATTGCTCACGTAATGGAAAGAGCATTAAAATCAACAAAACTAGATAAGGTGATTTTGGCAGCGGATTCTTTAGAAACAATCAATCATTTATCTAAATATGAATTTGAAATTCATATGACCTCTGATAAACATATTTCAGGAACAGACAGAGTTAATGAAGTTGCACAAGAGTTTCCAGAGGCAGAAATAATAATTAACATTCAAGGGGATGAACCATTATTAGAGCCAAAAATGATTGATGACCTTGTAAGCGTTATGGAAGATTCTCAGGTACAAATGGCAACAGTTTTAAGTAATAAATTAACTGTGAGTGACTTGCTTAACCCCAATGTAGTAAAGGCAATAATGGATGAAGATCATAATGCTGTTGAATTTAAGCGGAACGTCTTTGATTTAGAAATTGGTGGTGTATATAAGCACATAGGTATGTATGGATTTAAGACAAAAACTTTATCCTATTTTACATCTCTTGAGGTTTCAAAAAGAGAATCAGAAAGGAGTTTAGAGCAAATGCGAGCTCTAGATAATGATATTCCCATTAGAGCAATGATAACTTCATTAGACACACTTTCTGTAGATACACAAGAAGACTTAGATGAAGTAATAAAACTATTAAATGATGAACACAAATAATAACTAAAGAATTAGGTTTGGCTAAAAAAGAAACAAAATACATATTTGTTCTAGGTGGAGTAATGTCGGGGCTTGGTAAAGGAATTGCCGCTTCTTCTATTGGTTACTTATTAAAGCAGGCTGGCGTAAAAGTAACTATTATGAAGTTAGACCCTTATTTAAATATTGACCCTGGAACTATGAATCCTTATCAGCATGGAGAAGTTTTTGTATTAGATGATGGATCCGAAACAGATTTAGACTTAGGCCATTATGAGAGATTTATTGATGTTAATATGACTAAAAATAATAACGCTACTTCAGGTCAAATATATAGTACAGTTTTAGATAGAGAGAGGAAAGGGGAGTATCTTGGTGAAACGGTGCAGGTAATTCCTCATGTGACAGATGAAATTAAAAAAAGAATTAAAATACTAAATAAAGATAAAGAATATGAGGTTGTAATTTGTGAAGTAGGTGGTACCGTTGGGGATATTGAAAGCCTTCCATTTATGGAAGCAATTCGGCAATTATCATTAGAAGTTGGTTATCACAATCATATGTTTGTTCATGTTACGTTACTTCCTTATATCAAAGCTAGTGGAGAATTAAAATCTAAGCCAACCCAACATTCTGTGATGAAACTTAGAGAAATTGGTTTATCTCCAGACATGATATTATGTCGCTCTGAACATCCGATCGAACAATCTGTAAGGGAAAAAATTGCATTATTTTGTAATGTTAGACCTGACCATGTGATTGAAGGTCGGGATGTCCCAAGTATCTATGAAGTTCCGCTATCGATGCATGAGCAAAACGCAGGATTGCTTGTAAAAAAGAGATTAAAAATCAATAAAGTACCAAAATTAAAAAAGCTTAAAAGTTTTATTAAAAGTTATAAAAATCCTGAGAAAGAAGTCACCATAGCTATGTGTGGAAAATACACAGAGTTGATAGATTCATATAAAAGTGTAATGGAATCTTTTGTACATGCAGGGGTGGAAAATAATGCAAGAGTCAATGTAAAATGGGTAAAGACTGAAAAAATTAAAAGCAAATCATCTGCACAAAAAGAATTTTTCGGTGTAGATGGTATTTTATTATTACCTGGATTTGGGATTAGAGGAGCGGAAGGAAAAATAAAATCTTCGAAATATGCGAGGGAAACTAAGGTCCCTTTTTTAGGGATTTGTTTGGGTTTACAATGCGCCGTAATTGATTATGCTAGAAATGTGTGCGGATTAATAGATGCAAATTCGACAGAGTTTAATAAGAATACTAAATATCCTGTAATTAATTTGATGGAGTCACAAAGAGCAATTAAAATTAAGGGAGGCACCATGAGACTTGGAGCGTATAATTGTGATATTACACCTGGCACAAAAACTTTCAAAGCGTACAATAGAAAACAAATCTCTGAAAGACATAGACATCGTTATGAGGTAAATAACAAATACCGAAATATTTTAGAAGAAAATGGACTTATCTTTTCAGGATTGAATACTAAATTAGGAGTTGTTGAGTCAATAGAAATAGCTGAGCATCCTTGGTTTGTTGCGAGTCAATTTCATCCGGAACTAAAAAGTAGAGTTAATAGAGCTCATCCCTTATTTCGGGAATTCATTAAAGCATCAATTAACAATAAAATATGAAAAATATAACTATTAATAATATTGATTTTGGTAAGAAAGGTATTTCACTTATTGCTGGTCCATGTGTAATTGAAGGATTAGACCACGCCTTAAAAATGGCAGACAGCATAAAAAATATAGCTATGAAAGTTGGTATTTCAGTTGTCTATAAAAGCAGTTTCGATAAAGCAAATAGAACATCCATTTCATCATTTAGAGGTTTAGGAATTGATTCAGGGCTTGAAATCTTATCTAAAGTGAAAGATAAAATAGAACTCCCGATTCTAACAGATATTCATGTTCCTTCCCAAGCTCAAACAGTTTCAACAGTTGCAGATATTTTACAAATTCCAGCTTTTTTATGTAGGCAAACTGACTTGCTAGTAGCTGCTGCTAAAACTGGTAAAATTGTTAACGTAAAAAAAGGTCAATTTTTAGCACCATGGGATATGGAGAATGTTGTAAATAAGTTAAAAGAGGCCGGTTGTGAAAAAGTACTGTTAACAGATAGAGGAACTCAGTTCGGATATAATAATTTGGTAGCAGATATGAGATCTATACCTATTATGAAAAAGTTTGGGAAACCAATTATATTTGATGCCACCCATAGCGCGCAACTTCCAGGTGGAGATGGAAAAACTACTGCCGGAATGAGGGACATGATTCCCACATTAGCAAAAGCGGCTGTTGCTTCAGGTTGTGATGGAGTTTTTATGGAAGTTCATGATAATGTTGATAAAGCGAAATCTGATGCAACCACTCAATGGCCCTTAGGAAAGCTTGAGGAATTATTATTACAGTTAAAATTAATTAACGAGAGTTTACTTTGAGTACTTCAATAAAAAATATAAGACTATTAATATCAGATGTTGATGGGGTATGGACAGATGGATCTTTTTATAAAGGTACTGATGGGTTTGAATTCAAAAAATTTTCAGTCCATGATGGTGTTGGTGTAGCTATGGCCAGAGCAGCAGAATTAAAAGTTGCTTTGATATCTGGAAGATATTCTGATGCTACAAAATTTCGCGCTGATGAGTTAAAAATTAAAGATGTATATAATGGTGGATTAAATAAAATTCCCGCTTATGAAGAATTAAAAGAAAAATATCAACTAGAAGATTTTGAAATAGCGTATTTAGGAGACGATTTGATTGATATACCTGTAATGAACATGGTTGGATTTCCGATTGCAGTATCAAATGCGATTAAAGAAGTTAAAGATATTTCAGTTTATACAACTGAAACACAGGGAGGAGAAGGAGCTTTTAGAGAAGCAGTAGATTGGATCATAAGTGGACAAAATATTAAAGAGGCCGTTTTAAAAAAAATGAGAGAAACGGTGCTTTCTAATTAATATATGGTTAAATATATATTCTATACGGTTTTAATATTTTTTTTTTCTTCTTGTAGGGATAATAGCGTAGAAATACTGCCTTCTAAAATAGATTTTCCGGATCAAGAGAGTTGGGGGGTAAAAATACTATTAACAAAAAAAGGTAGGCTGAGGGCAAAAATTGCATCGGGTCATTTAGAAAAATATAATAAAAAAGAGTTTATTTTTTTAAATCAATCTGTTAAGGTACATTTTTTTGACAATGTAGAAAATCCTTCATCTGTGATTACCTCTGAGAGCGCTGAAGTAGATCAAGTCTCGAATGATATGAAAGCAGTTGGAAGTGTTGTGGCGGTATCAGATAGTGGTATAACTCTTTATTCTGAAACACTTACATATAATTTTAAAGAAGAAAGATTATTTACTAAAGATAGTATTAAAATTACAACTTTAGAAAATGATACATTATATGGCATTGGTTTTGAGTCAGATTCAGATCTGGAAAATTGGCACATTTTAAAACCTTCTGGAGTAACAAATAGAGGTGTTAAATGAGGGATCGCTATAATGAATTAAAAGGAAAGAATTTGATAAAAACATATGGAAGCAAGACAGTTGTTAAAGGGATAGATATAGCTGTATGCAGAGGAGAAATAGTTGGTCTTCTTGGACCAAATGGTGCTGGTAAAACAACTTCATTCTACATGATTACGGGAATGGTAAAGCCTTCTAGTGGAAATGTTTTTTTGGATCAACATGAGGTAACCAATGATGCAATGTATAAAAGAGCAAGACTAGGTATTGGATATCTTGCACAAGAACCTTCTATTTTTGGAAAACTATCTGTTGAGGAAAATTTAAAATTAGTTTTAGAAACTAGAAAAGATTTAAACAAAGAGAAACAAAAAGAAAAAATGGAAGTATTATTAAATGATTTATCAGTTTCTCATCTATTAAATAGCAAAGGTCATACATTATCTGGTGGGGAGAGAAGAAGAGTAGAAATAGCTCGCTGTCTATGCATGGATCCTGATTTTATATTATTAGATGAACCATTTGCAGGTGTTGATCCCATTGCTGTCGAAGAAATTCAGAGTATTGTTTTCTCTTTGAAAGAAAAAGATATAGGAGTTTTGATTACTGATCATAATGTTAGAGAAACATTATCCATTACAGATAGATCTTATCTTTTATTTGATGGGCAAGTTTTGAAATCTGGTACTTCTGATATTCTAGCAAATGATGAAGAAGCTAAAAGGTTATATCTTGGAGAAAAGTTTAGGCTTGATTAATAATGGCTACTACTTTAAAACAATTACAAACGCAAAAACAAAAACTTGCTCCTAAACAAGTTTTACAAGCAAAACTATTGCAATTGAATACCATAAATTTAGAACAAGCTGTTTTAAATGAACTTGAACAAAATCCAATTTTAGAACAAATTGAACCTGATGAAGAACAATCAATCGTCGAAAATGAGGAAAATATTGTTGTTGATGAGATAGATGCTCCTCTAGAGGATGTATATAGCGATGAGTCTCTATATTATTTATCTGAAGAGAAAAAAGAAATGCCTCTTCCTGATCGTAAAAGTTTAATAGAAAACTTAATACATCAACTGCTAGATATTAAACTAGATGATCTTCAACTAGAAATAGCAGAAGAAATTTTATGGAATACAAATGAGAGAGGATATTTAGATACCGATCTCGTTTTAATTGCCGACAGATACGATTTGCTTGAAGAAGAAGTCGAACCAATTTTACAAAAAATACAAAGATTAAATCCTCTGGGTATTGCTTCAAGGGATTTACGTGAATGTCTTTCAATACAATTAGAAAAAAATAAAGATTCACTGGCATATGAAGTGGTTAATGTCTGTTTTGATGATTTTATGCATAAAAGATATTCTAAAATCATAGATAAATTAAATTGCAATCAAGAAAATTTGCATGAAGCAGTTGAAAAAATATCACGATTGAATCCTAGACCTGGAGAGGGTTTTGGAGATAAATTTCAAGTTGTAATTCCTGATGTAATTATTAAAGAAGATGGTGATGATTGGCTTATCACGACAAATGATGGTGGTATTCCTGAACTAAGGATTTCAAAAACGTATCAAGATCAATTAGAAAATGGAATATTTAAGAGTGATGCTCAAAAATATATTAAAGATAAAATAGACTCTGCTAATTGGTTTATTGAAGCTGTTAATGAAAGAAGAAAAACAATGGTAAATGTTACAAAAACAATAATATCATTACAGCCAGAGTGGTTTTCGGGTGATTTAAATTTTTTAAGGCCACTCAAGCTTCAAGATATTGCAGATAGAATTAATATGGATATTTCAACTATAAGTCGTTCAACCCGTGGAAAATTTATTGATACTCCATATGGAGTATTTGAATTAAAGCATTTTTTTACCGATTCAATTGAGCTAAAGAATGGAAAAGTTTATGGAACTTTTGTAATAAAGAAAGCATTAGAAAAAATTATTAATAATGAAAATAAAAAAGAACCATTAAGTGATGATTTATTAGTAGAAAAACTTGAAGGAATTGGATTTAAATTGGCTAGAAGAACAATAGCTAAATATCGAGATCAGATGGGGTTCCCTGTAGCCCGTTTAAGGAAAGAAATATAAAGGAGTATTTATGGCAGCTAGAAAAGTAATAATAGGTGATCAAGAGATTGAAATTCCAGACTTTAATTTCAAAATTACCCCAATTGTAACAGTCATTGTAATATTATGGCTACTTACGGGAATTTATAGTGTTGGGCCAGACGAAGTCGGTGTGGTTAGGACTTTTGGTAAGTTTACAAGAGTAGCACAATCAGGACTAAATTGGCATTTCCCTTCACCTATCGAATCAGTAAAGACTCCAAAAGTTACTGAGGTAAAAAGAATAGAGATTGGCTTCAGAACACTTAAAAATGGACAATATAGAACAGTAGAAAAAGAAAGCCTTATGCTTACTGGAGATGAGAATATTGTCGATGCTGAAATGATAGTTCAATATAAAATTAAAGATCCTGTTGCATATCTATTTAATATTGTAGGCCCTGAGTTAACTGTAAGAGAAGCAGCTGAAGCCAGTTTGAGAACAGTAGTAGGTAGAAATAAAATAGACGAAACTTTGACAACCGGGAAATTCACAATTCAAGAAGAAACTAAAGAACAATTATCTTTAATACTTGATAAATATGAATCTGGAATACATGTTGTGGCAGTTCAGCTTCAAGATGTTTCTCCTCCCAAAGAAGTAATTGGAGCATTTAAAGACGTTGCCTCCGCAAAAGAAGATAAAAATAGAATGATCAATCAAGCAGAAGGTTATAGAAATGATGTAATTCCTAAAGCAAGAGGTGAAGCAGAATCTATGATAAGAGATGCGGAGGGTTTTAAGGAGTCTAGAATTAAACGCTCTGAGGGTGATGCAGAAAAATTTACAACAATTTTAAAAGAATACAGAAAAGCTAAAAGTATAACAGAAAAACGGTTATATCTTGAAACAATGCAAAAAGTTCTACCTGGAATTGAAAAATTTATAGTTCCTGATAAAAATAGTGGTGGATTACTTAATTTATTAAATCTCAATTCAACAAATAGCAAAGGAGTTTCAAAATGATCAAAAATATTACAGCTGGAATTTTTGGAGTTTTAATTCTTATTGCTTTTTCTATAATTATAATTGTAGACGAAACAGAACAAGTTGTTATTTTACAATTTGGAAAACCAATTAGAACAATCACAGAACCAGGTCTGAACTATAAATTCCCTGCTCCATTTCAGACTTCAGATACATTCGAAAAAAGATTATTAGAGTATGATGTTCCTCCTGAAGAGATACTTAGTCGAGATAAAAAATCATTAATTATAGATAATTATGTAAGGTGGAAAATAACAGACCCCCTCTTATTTCTTAAAACCGTGAAGGCAATACCAACAGCGAAAACGAGGTTGGACGACATTGTTTACTCAGAATTAAGACAGGAATTAGGAACACATGATATGGTTGAAATTATTACTGAAAATCGTGAATTAATTATGGACAAAGTAACAACGGCAAGTAATGAAGAGACCAGTAAATTTGGGATTGAGATTATAGATGTTCGAATTAGACGAGTTGACCTCCCAAGAGAAAATGAAGCTTCAATTTATGCTAGAATGGAGGCCGAAAGAAAAAGGCAAGCAAATAAATTTAGATCTGAGGGTGAGGAAGAGGCTCAGAAGATTAGAGCAGCAACAGATAGAGACAAAACAGTTATACTTGCTGAGGCCTATAAAACAGCACAAAAAATTCGTGGAGAAGGAGAAGCGAAAGCCTTAGATATTTATGCAACATCTTTTTCTAAAGATCCTGCGTTTTATGAATTTCAAAAAACGTTGGAAACTTATGAGCAAATAATAGATAAAAAGACAACACTTGTTCTCCCTGCAGATTCAAAACTATTTAAAAATTTAGCTCAGTAATTATACCTATATAGCCATGAATAAAATTAGATCAACTACAATTATAGGTGTACGCCATGGCAAAAAAGTCGCTATGGCTGGAGACGGACAAGTTACATTTGGTGATATGGCTTTTAAGCAAAAAGCTATTAAAGTAAGAGACTTTATAACTGAAAAAAATACAGTATTAGGAGGGTTCGCTGGCGCAGCAGCAGATGCTCTTACACTTTTTGAAAAATTCGAAAATAAATTAGAGCAATATGATGGAGATTTAAAGCGTTCTGTTATTGCATTAGCAAAAGATTGGAGAACTGATAAAGTATTGAGACATTTAGATGCAATGTTAATTGTTATGGATTTAAAACATAGCTTTATCATTTCTGGTGATGGGAATGTTATAGAGCCAGATGGGCCTATTTTAGCAATTGGTTCTGGAGGTGGGTTTGCCCAAGCAGCAGCTATAGCTTACCTTAAATCAACAAAGTATTCTGCAAAAGAGATTGCTGAAAAATCTTTAAAAATAGCTTCAGATTTATGTATATACACCAATGATTCAATTACTGTTTTGGAGATAAAATGAAGCAGCTAACTCCAAAACAAATAGTCAAAGAATTAGATAGATATATTGTTGGGCAAATGAATGCAAAAAAAGCGGTAGCAATAGCTTTAAGAAATCGTTGGCGGAGGCAAATGGTTGAAGGAAATTTAAAAAATGAAATCATGCCGAATAACATTATAATGATTGGTTCTACAGGAGTGGGCAAGACGGAGATTGCTAGAAGGTTAGCAACGTTAGCAAATGCACCATTTATAAAAGTCGAAGCAAGTAAATTTACAGAAGTTGGTTACGTGGGAAGAGATGTTGAGTCAATGATAAGAGACTTGATGGAAACCTCAATTTCTATGGTAGAAAGTGAAAAAGAAAATGAAGTAATTGAATTAGCTCAGCATTTAGCAAATGAAAGAATAATAGATATCCTATTCCCAGATGAGCAAAAAGAAAATCCAAAATTATCAAAAGAAATAAAAGAAAGACATAGAAGAACAAGAGCAAAAATTCGTAAAAAATTATCGAATGGTGATTTTGAGAATAAGTTGATTGAAATTGAAATATCAGATGACCCAACTATTGGAATGCAAGTTTTTGGACCGATGGGCATGGAGGATATTGGGATGAATATTAAAGATATGATTTCTGGCTCTATCCCTAAGTCTAAACGTTTTAAAAAAGTAAAGGTTGGAGAAGCTAGAGAAATTTTAACAGAGAATGAGGCGACAAAACTTATTGATCAAGAGGAAGTTATAAGGGTTGCAAAGGAACGAGTGGAAGATAGTGGTATAGTATTTTTAGATGAAATTGATAAAGTTGTTGGAAATAATGGAGGTAGTGGTCCTGATGTAAGTAGGGAAGGAGTTCAAAGAGATTTATTGCCGATTATTGAAGGGAGTAATGTTAATACTAAATATGGGGTTGTTGCTACTGATCATATTCTTTTTATCTCTGCAGGAGCTTTTCATGTTAGTACACCATCTGATATGATACCAGAATTACAAGGTCGCTTTCCGATCAGGGTAGAATTAGATAGGCTAAGTACTGAAGATTTTATTAAAATCCTTACTCATCCTAAATCTGCCCTTATAAAGCAATATACTGCTTTATTAAATGTTGAAGGAGTTGAGCTAGACTTCAACAAAACAGCTATAAAAGCTATTGCAGAACTGGCATCCGAAGTGAACAGTAAAATGGAAAATATAGGCGCGAGGCGATTGCATACAATCATGACTACCTTACTAGAAAAGCCACTTTTTGAACATCCAAAACGTGGAAATAAAAAAATTAAAATCACTGCAAAAGTTGTGAAAGAATCTTTAGAAGGAATTATTGAAGATCCTGATCTAAGTAGATACATACTTTAGGAGAAATATGGCAAAGCATTTTTTACATTTATCCGATTTTTCTAAAAATCAAATATGGGAAATATTACAACTAGCAAAAGATTTAAAAACTAAATTTCACAATAAAGAAGATTTTAAACCTTTTAAAAACCAATCTTTAGCAATGATTTTTGCAAAGCCTTCAGCCAGAACTAGGGTATCTTTTGAAACTGGTTTTGAATGGATGGGAGGGCATGCTCTTTTCTTGGGTCCTAATGACATCGGTATAGGAAAGCGCGAAGCAATAAAAGATATATCAAGATTATTTTCGCGTTATAACGATGTTATCATGGCGAGACTATTTGATCATGATCATATTTTAGAATTAGCTGAATACTCAGATATCCCTGTAATCAACGGATTAACAGATTATAATCATCCATGCCAAATAATGGCTGATATCATGACTGTGTGGGAGCATAGATCAAATTTAGATAACCTTAAAATAACATACTTAGGTGATGGTAATAACATTGTTCATTCATGGTTGCAGCTTGCTACAAAAATCCCAATGCACTTTGTATGCTGTTCTCCTTCTGGATTTGAGCCTAATGAGAGAACTGTCAAAATGGTTAAAGAATCTGGTATATCAACCTATGAATTATCCCATAAGCCTGCCTCTGCAGTTAAAGATGCTGATGTTATTTATACTGATGTTTGGACTTCAATGGGACAAAAAGAAGAGGCTTTAGAAAGAGTTAAAGTTTTTTCTGATTTTCAGGTTAATTCAGAGCTTATGAATAAAACAAGAAAAGAAACTTTATTTATGCATTGTCTACCTGCAGAGCGAGGAAGAGAAGTAACAGACGAAGTGATGGAATCAAAAGCCTCTATTGTCTTCGATGAGGCTGAGAATCGCATGCACGCTCAAAATGCAATTATGGTTTATCTTCAAAATAAATAGCTATTTATTTTGAGGGCGTTCCATAAAAATTTTATCAGGAATTCCTCTATTTAGTTTATAATTATCATAACTAATTTTGATTGTACCTTGTACGACATCGCTTGAAGAGTTGATGCTTTCACCCATTTTCATTATTCCACCTAAATCATTATTTAGCCAGTTTGCAAGTTTTGCGTCTTTTATGTAATACTCTATTTTTGAATTTATAGGCATATAATACTTATTTTCAAAAATTTCAAAGTTATTAATTATCTCAAATAATTTAACAGTATCAATCCGAGTTGTAACCGATCTAATTATCCATCTACTAGTGTCAACAACTACATCCACAATAGGATTAAAAGTTAATTTAGCATATTCATTAGGGAATTGTGCTTTTAAACTATCGGAGATCACTGTACCAGAAATTAAGATAGAATTGGGAGTTTCATTATGAAATAACAGTTTTAAACCTTTTAGATTATCAAAATTATCTGCAGGGGATGTAAATAAGCCTGTCTTAGGTAAAACCCCAAATCCTTTTGTATTTATTTTTATTTTTTTGGGATACTTATAATAGACTTTATACTTCTTTTTAGGCATTCGAAATCCAGGAACATTCAAACTCACATTCATAGTTGTTTCAAAATCATTAACCAACAAGTATTGATTATTAGTTTTTTTAATAATTCGATCAATTTCAGATAGTTTGTTTGGATAAATAATTGTAATTAACATAAATAATAATATTTTTTTATTCATTCTGTGATATCTCTAGTTTCAAATTTATAGAAAGAAAGGAGAACAAAAATAAAAGACCATGTTCCACAAATATACAACATTTTTAAAATTTTACTCCAAGGTACTGGATCATAGAATGCTGTTAAAAAGATATTGACGTAACCCGTAAATAAATAAGGGTTAATTAGTTGAAAAAAATCAATTGGTATAAGTGAAATAGCAGTTCCAACAAAGACTATACTTATTGTGATTATTATCGGGGTAACACTATTATTTGAAATTGTTGAAATTAAAAAACATAAAAGAGATATTGTAACCATTACAACATTTGAAATACAAAAAGCTAAAATAAACCTCCACAAAACATCTCCATCTGATAAAAATAATAATCCTTTATGGAAAACAGCAAGATCTCCTTTCCCGAGCCATAAAAGACTTATAGATAAAGCATAAAAGATAAAAAAGAGCATTAATAATGAAGTATATAGCAAAACTATAATTAATTTACTTAACAAAACTTTTTTTCTTGAGATGGGTTTTGACAAGTACATTCTAAATGTTGATTTTGAAAATTCTCCAGAAACAATTTCTGAAGCAACAATAGTTGATAAAAAAGGCATATGGCTGATCAAAAGTCCTATTATTATATACGTAGCTAAGTAACCATTTATTAATGAGCCTACAAATAAAAAAGAATCAGATAATTGTCCGTATAGACTTTTCTCCAAAGAGTTTCCTCCATGGTCAATTGCTCCAACAATAAATGGAATGAGGACAAGAATAAGAACAAAGCTAATATAAGATCGCTTTTTATAAATCATTTTAATTATTTCATTTAAAAGTAAGCTGAGCATTATAAAAAAATATCTGTTAGTCCAGAATCTTTTGTTATTGAGGATATTGGTATGTGGCCTGGTATAATCGAGCAAACTTCTTGGATTTCATGTTTAGTTTTCAAAACAATTGTTTTGTCTGACTTACGTACAATATTATAGCCCTTATTATATAAATATTCCTCAACTAATGTAATTTTTCTTGATTTTATATTAATTAGTTCGCTTTTTTTTAAAAGTTCTTTCATTGAAGAATTAAGAATTAATTCTCCTTTTTTTAAGACAGTTACTGAATCACATAGTTGTTCTACATCTTTTAAAATATGGGTACTAATGCAGATCGTTTTGCCTTCACGTTGTAGACTTTTAATAAGTTTGTTCATTTCAGATATGCCTTTTGGATCTAAACCATTATTAGGTTCATCTAGTATAAGAATATCAGGATTATGAAGTATTGTTTGAGCAATACCTAAACGTTGTTTCATACCGTATGAAAAGTTTTTAACCTTTGTTTTTGACCAATCAAAAAGGTCTACTCTATGTAATGATTCTTCTATTGAATTAAAATTACAATCAAGCATCCTGCAGAAAATTTTCAAGTTTTCTTCTGCTGATAAAAACTCATAAAAAGAAGGTTCTTCAATCATGAATCCAAAGGATTTTAAATATTTATTTGATTTTTTTGATATTTCTATCCCTTTAAGCATTATAGAACCATTATAAGTTTTTATTAAACCTGAAAGAATACGCATAAATGTAGATTTACCACTTCCGTTAGGACCCAAAATACCATGAATAGAGTTTAAAGGAACATCGAAAGAAACATCTTTCAATGCTAATATATTACCGAATCGTTTATTTATTTTTTTGAAACTTAATATACTTCCCATTATTTTAAATCCATTATCTCAAGGACACCTGTTCCGGTATATAAAGTATCATCCAAAGAGATGCTTAGATCACTAGAAAATCGGGTATAATAAGGGTCAATGGTCGAAAACTTTGATCCTAGTTTTATAATAGGAAGAATCCACTTTAAGGAATGAGGTATCGGCGCTCTCTTAAACATATCTGCATTATCGATAATTTCATTTCCTTTGATAATCAAATTCTCACCATCAACTGTAATCATCTCTAAAGTTGAGAATAGAGGTTCATTTTTTTTATTATATACGTTTTCAATTCTTTCAGAATATTTAGTAAACAATCCATTGGTACCAAATCTATTTACTAGAACATCATTTTTATTAGCCATATATAAAATAGGGATTTTATAACCTCCCCGCTTTATGGAGGTGTTTAACTCAGCTGCTATTACAGTGTGTTCACCCGTTGTTCCTCTAAACCAAGTCCAACTATCAAATAGTTTTTGAAGAGGTGTATTCCCCCAATTATGGTCGTGATAACCATTACCTTTTAATAAGGTTTTTGTACCATTTTTTGTAATCTTTGCTTTTACAACTCCACTGGGTACTGATGCAAGCCAAGCAAAGTAATCACTCCCAGCTTGGATTATTCCATCTTGAGGTCTATAGGGTTTAAGTTGAGACTCTAATTCTATTTCTATACCAAATCCATTAAAATCATCTTCTGACAGATAGATTTTGTATTTATCTAGATTTCCCTTAAAATAATTATCTCCCATTTTTACATCACAACTATCTTTTTCAAAGGAGACATCTCTTTCATCAAAAAACTTCATCTGGAATAGTTCCTCACCATTAGGTGTATTGTAATTCATGCCTATGAAATAGATATCCTTTAGAGGGTGTACCTTCCAAAAATAACAAACAAATAAGGAGCCATCTTCAAACTTCACATCAAAATACCACCATTCTAGTTCACCATTTTTACCATTAGTTCTTAACCCATCTTCCCATTTTTGAACAACTGGACCTAATATGTCTGGTTGGGTTAAGGTAAAATTGGTTTGCGAATAACTACCCGTGTATAACCTCATGCATGATAGATTGGTAAAAAATAGGAATATTATAATAGATTTTTTCATAATTTTTTTAAGGAGCAACCCATTCAGCTTTTAGTTCATCTCTAAAAATATAATTTACTCGTTTGTGACCTTTATAATTCAATTTTAGTATCTCAAGATTATTAAAAGTGATTTTGATTCTACAAAAATTTTTATAACCCAAATTATTGTGAAAATCATCAATCTCATATGGAGATATATTTGGTAGGTTAGGATCAAATAATTTCATCTTTTTTGATGGAGGATAAAAACCCATGTAGCATATTTTGCTCTCAGGCTTCATAATATCCCAAGTACTTTTTGTATTGTCATTTTCATATTCAATTAGAGCAGACCCATTCACTCTGATTTGAGTTTTTCTTGGTCTACTATAAAAGAGTGCTGATATATTTTTATTTGATTTTATATCATTTATTTTTTTACTTCTAATATCAGAATGAAAAGTTATTGTACCGACGCTTTTATCAAATGATCTTAAAACTACTGTTCTTGATTGCGGAATATTATCTCTAAGAGTTGATAAAACAAAAGAGTGGTAGTCATGTTTTGCAACTAAAAGTCCTTTATGTAGTTCAGAGTATTCTTCTTCTAATAGTTTCATTCTTTTTTTCATGTGCTTAGGCCTTTCTTTAAGAATTCTTTTTGACATTTTTTACACACATAGGTACCTCGTCCACAAACTTTTAATTTTATTATTCTTGAGTTACAATTTTTACAAGTTTCACCTTTTTTGCCATACACGCTTAGTAAAGAAGAATATTTACCAGATTCACCATTCACAGAGAAATCTATTATTGTTGTCCCTTTTGCTTTAATAGCTTCTTTCAAAATAAAAATAATGGATTTATATAATTTATTTAATCTGGACTTTGGGATTAAGTTGGAAATAGAGTTTGGATGTATCCCACTTGCCCAAAGGCTTTCATCTACATAGATATTCCCTAGTCCAACAATTAAAGATTGATCTAATAACAAAGATTTTATAATTCGTTTTTTTGACAATATTAGTTTTTGAAAGTGGTCCAATTTGAACATCGCACCGAGTGGTTCTATTCCATGTCTAGAGTTAATTATGTCTAAATTATTATATAAATAAATTCTTCCAAATTTTCTAACATCCTCAAAGATAAGAATGGATCCATCGTTTAATCTTAAGGTTGCAGAAGTATGCTTTGGTAACTTTTTTCTCTTTATCACATAGAGTTTTCCAGTCATTCTCAGGTGTACTGCAATAATCTGTTCCTCTAATTGGATAATAATAAATTTAGCCCTTCTATAGACTGTCAATATCTTAAGATTTGAATTTTGTTTAAATAAACTATTCGAATTAAAATTATCAAATACCTTTGGCCAAATAGGTTTTACATTTACAATCCTTTTACCAGATAAGGGTTCAATTAGATGATTTACTACGGTTTGCACTTCAGGAAGCTCAGGCATATTTAATTTTTCACAATTAAAATATTATTATGCTTATTCCAAATAACTGCAACTAGAATTGTCCCAATGAGCGCACAAAAATAATGGAAAACTGTGAAGTTAACAGCCGTTGAAACACTTATATTTTCAATTACCCACCCTGCTAAAAGAGTACTTGTCACAACCATCGCTCTGGAATAGATACCAAAAATTGTCTGGACACGACCCATTATTTGGTTTGGTATATTCTCCATAAATATTGTACGTACAATTATTCGAGCTGAATTATTATTCAATCCCATAAAAAAATAAGCTATTGCAGCTAAATATATTGTTGGTAAGAAAGGAACAAGAAAGCACATTAAACCTGCAATCGTATAACACGTTATTAAAACGTTCTTTCTACTAGTTTTTTCTATCATTAACCCGACAAGTATGGTGCTGATTAATGCTCCAATACCATATAAACCATCGAGTAAACCGTACCCCCAACTACCTTTATTAAAAATCTCTTTTGAAATGGTAATCGTCAAAACTGACAAGGATCCCCATATAGCAACATCAGATAAAATAGTAGTTAGACCTAGGAAAAGAATATCAATTTTATTTCTTAAAAAAAGAAAACCTTGTTTCAATGCTGGAAAAAGATTTTCTTTCTTTTGTTTATTGGGCAGGTAATTAAATGGTGCTAAACCAATTAATATTCCAGAAACTAAATATGTAAATGCGTTAATCCATAAAGCAACTACGGGGTCGTATATATGAACAATAAATCCGCCAAGTCCAGCACCAATGATAGATCCAAACTGATAGCTTGCTGAAAGAAGTTTATTCGCATTAAAATATTCTTTATCATTTACCAGTTCCTGGACAAATGCTTGGGCGGTGGGCCAAAATAAAGAATTTCCAAGACCCATAAATATGGAGACCGGATATATTATCCATATTTCAAAGCCTCTGCTAATTATAATGTAAAGAAAAGTGAATAGAACAACCATTCTAAACAAGTCGAGGTATACTAGCAACCATTTGCGATTTACTTTATCAATGATAATCCCTGCAAAAAATGCTAAAAATAACCCAGGCATTGTAGCCATAGCTAGTATCTTACCTAACTCAAATTCAGAGTTAGTTTTTTCAAGAACTAACCAACTAATGGCAATCAAATTAAATCCAAATCCAATAAGTGAAATCATATTCCCGAGGAAAAATAAAAGGAAGGTTTTATTTTTTAAGAGTTGATACATAAATGTGTCATAAAGATATCTTAATTAAATATATGATTAAAAAAATGAAAGAGCAGGTAATGAAAATAAAAAAGAACCATTTAAAAAATGTTATAAGAAAATATTTTAAAATGAATGTAAGTTTTGATTTCTTCACAATTAAAATGATTTATCTGATTTAATTATATAATCTAAATCTGACCAATTTTTTTCATTTATTATTCCGCCATCGATACTTTGGTTCTTATCGATTAAAACACTTTTAATTTTAATCATTTGTATTTTTGATCTGTTTAAATCTTCAAGAGGTAACCTATTAAAGAATAACTCATCAATCAAAGTACTTTCAATAAAAGGAATTTTTTTTGAACTAATTGAAAAATAATCAGGATTAAAGTATTGATAGTCTAATTGATTTAATTCTGTTTCAAAGACACATCCATAATAAATTTTATAATTTATAAATAGGTATTCATTATTGTGTATTTTGAAATTCTCATGAAGTGGAGTTTGAATAATATTATTTACTTTTTCTCGATAAAAAGAATATCCATCACTGTAGTAATCATCAGTATCAAATGCAGTTACTATAAGTTCTGTATCATTAGAAAGTAAAACATTCTCGAATCTTCCTAGACTATTGGTCTGATTTGAAATTTTATTAAAATCGGTTTCGATAGTTAACTCTGATAAAGATTTTTTTTTTTTAGTGATATCATTCATAATAATCTCAAGACCATTATCATTAATTGAATTTATATTTATTTTTACTTTTAGACCTCTTATCTGAATATTTATCATTAGTTTTTAAATATATTCTGCTATAAGCTGGGGAATATTTTTTTTTAACTTGAAAAAACCTTTAGAGCAGTGAGGCCAAACTTTTTTGTCCCATTTAGAATTATATATATTCACTTCAGTTTGAACTTTATCTAAAAATTTATTGAGATGTGTTTTGAGGTTGCTTATATATGGATAAGACATCGATAAATATTGTATTTTTTTAGTAATAACTAACTCATTGAAGGTTTTTGGATCACTCAAACTAAAGCTAAATACTCTATTAGGGTATTTTTTGCAAAGAATTTTATAGTTTTTAGATAGACATTTTGTAATATATTGATTGATTTTATCAG
>MDTB01124776.1_pt1 | contig 40091 bp, 40 predicted proteins | sample 811161 | NCBI WGS metagenome assembly MDTB01 (sample SAMN05326650, study PRJNA326480) | marine metagenome | isolation source: seawater | place: Mediterranean Sea | collected 2009 | reverse complement strand
CCGATGAGACTTCTGTTGCCCCGCGTCTCATAGCAGCGCTTACTTAAAGTTTTTAAGCAGCGAGTACCATATCATTATCGTTGGCACTTATTAAGTTTTAGTCCGATAACGGTGGAACAACACCGAGCAAAGTTTTGATAATTCCCATGCACGTCGATCCTATTTCGCCCCCATTTAAATGGTGGAGGCGCCGGGTACCGCCCCCGGGTCCGTCTCAGTTCACAAATCAAACATTTATCGCTATAGCTGAAAACAGCAATTCTATAATACAAAAATAAAAAAAAAATTAAACAATATTATTTTTATATTTTTTTTTGTAAGTTGGGTATTTCAAAATAAATCTCATCGGTATTATGAATAAGAAGAAAAAATATAGTCAAAACCAAAATGAAATTGATAATCTCAGAGGTCAAGCTTTTTCGACAAGAAGAGTAACTGTCAAAAGGGTTGAACAAATTCTCTACAAAACATTTAAAGTCTTAGACAAGGGTTTTGTGAGAGTTATTGATTATATGGGGGATGATTCTTCAATTGTTCAAGCAGCAAGAGTTTCTTACGGAAAAGGTACTAAGAAAATAAACCAAGACAAAAGCTTAATAAATTATTTACTTAGCCACAGACATTCTACTCCATTTGAAATGAACGAGATTAAACTACATATTAAATTACCAATTTTTGTTGCTCGTCAATGGATTAGGCATAGAACAGCAAATGTTAATGAATATTCTGCAAGATACTCAATTCTTGACAGGGAGTTTTATCTCCCTTCATTAAAAAATTTTCAACAACAGTCAGAAATTAATAATCAGGGAAGAGGAAAAAAAGTTGAAATTGATGAAGCCAAAGAAAAATTGAATTTAATAAAAACTAATTCTAATACAAATTTTGATATCTATAGCTGTCTTCTCAACCAAGACGAAACAGGAAATATTATTGATAATGAGAAGAAAGGAATCGCCAGAGAATTAGCAAGAATGACCTTACCATTAAACACTTATACTCAGTGGTATTGGAAGATTGACCTTCATAATTTGATGCACTTCCTATCTTTAAGATTTGACCCGCATGCACAATATGAAATTAGAGTTTACGCTGATATAATTTTAAAAGTATTAAAAAAATGGGTGCCTCTGACTTACAACGCTTTTTTAAAATTTAGGATGAATGGTTTTTCTCTATCATCAGAGGGCGTTGAATTTTTGAAAAGTATAATAAAAAATAAAAAGTTCGATAAAAGCAGATTATCTAAAAGAGAGATTAATGACATAATCAAAAGATTCAACCTTTAATCATTTCATTCATCTATTATTTCTATTTTTGGTTCCGATATGTCTTCCGATTGAAGTTCGTCTAAAAGTTTGGAGGTAATTTTTTGGAACCTTTCAAAGACTATTGAAGATTCAATAGTTGCAGCTGGTTTTCCTAGATCAGATGATAAAGAAATTTCTTCTAATATAGGAATTTCTCCAAGAAACGGAATATCCTGTTTTTTTGACTCATTTTTGGCGCCCTCTTTACCAAAAATGAAAATCTTCTCACTATTAGCTTCATTTAAAAAATAGCTCATATTTTCTATTATTCCTAATATTTTAACGTTTACCTTTCTAAACATATTGATTGCTCGTCTCACGTCAATTAATGAAAGCTCTTGTGGAGTTGAAACAATTATTGCTCCACTTAGCGGAAGGTTTTGACTGAGTGAAAGTTGAATATCCCCAGTACCTGGGGGTAAATCAATAATTAGAAAATCAAGTTCGTCCCAATGAATATCCTTTAAAAGTTGATTTAGTGCTCCAACAACCATTGGTCCTCTCCACACTACTGGTTTATTTTCAGGAATTAAATTACCAATTGACATGAATTTTATTCCATATTTTGTGAATGGTAAAATTTTTTTATCGTCAGATATGTTAGGTTTTGTCTCTATCCCGAAAATTTTTGGGATCGAAGGTCCATATATATCAGCGTCGAGCAATCCTACTTTCAAATTAATTTTAGCCATTGAAATTGCTAAATTTGCAGAAACAGTTGATTTTCCAACACCGCCCTTTCCCGAGCTAACTAAAATTATATGTTTGATATTTTTCATAATGTTAAAAAGTTATTTACATTTATGATAATTATTCCTTTGCATGATTAAAACAAGTCTTATATATAAAATATAGAAATTAATTTATAGAGGAAAAAATTATGTCTTGGTCACCAAAAGATGGAGGAGATGAGAGTCCTTGGGGTGGAGGTGAAAAAAAAAGTGGTTCTCAAAAAAAGAATGGCTCATACAAATCACCTAACGATTACGACGATATGATTGATAAGGTTCAAGAAAAGATGAAATCTTTTTTTTCAAACAAAAGTCCTGCAAATTTATCGTTTTTATTTCTATTAGCCCTCGGTATATGGGTTTTGACTGGTTTCTACAGAGTTGGAACGGATGAACAAGGAGTTGTTACTAGATTCGGAGAATATGTAAGGACAACTGAACCTGGTCTGCATTATCATCTTCCACTTCCGATAGAGAACGTTTCTAAACCCAAGGTAACAAGAGTTAATCGAATTGAGGTAGGTTTTAGAACATCACAATCACAGTTTAGTCAAAACTCCCAGGTTAGAAATGTTCCAGAAGAGGCATTGATGTTAACTGGAGACGAAAACATAGTTGACTTAAATTTCACTGTTTTTTGGATAATTAAGGATGCCAAAGATTATTTATTTAACATTAGAAACCCGGAGTTTACTATCAAAAGTATTGGTGAAAGTGTTATGCGAGAAAAAATAGGACAGACACCTATTGATCCTATATTAGCTGAAGGTAAATCAGTAGTTGAAGAAGAGGCAAAAAGTAAACTTCAAAGTGTTTTGGATTACTACAAGTCTGGTATATTAGTTACTCAAGTACAACTTCAGAAAGCCGATCCTCCCGAGCTGGTAATTGAATCTTACAGAGATGTGCAAAGAGCTAAAACTGATGAACAAAGACTCAGAAATGAAGCAGAATCCTATAGAAACGATATAATACCAAGGGCTCGAGGTGAAGCTGAACAAATGCTTCAAAAAGCTGAGGGTTACAAACAGGAAGTTGTTTCAAAATCTAAAGGTGAGGCTGAGAGATTTAATTCTGTTTATAATTCATATAAATCGTCAAAGTTTGTTACTAAGGAGAGGATTTACATAGAGACTTTAGAGAAAACTTTACCAAACATTAATAAAATCATTGTTGATAGTGATAATTCTAATGGTATTGTGCCTTATCTTCCTTTACCTGAAATTAAGAAGAGAAGTAATTCTAATCAAGACGGTGTAAATTAATGAGTAGATCTCTAATTATTATAGTTTTTAGCTTAATAGTTTTCTTAGCCTTACTTGGTTCCTTTTTTACAATGAATGAAAAAGAACAAGGTTTGGTACTGCAGTTTGGTGAACCAAAACGTGTAATACAATCTTCAGGACTACATTTTAAGATTCCTATGATACAAAACGTTGTGAAATACGATAGAAGAATTTTAGAATATAACCTTCCTGTTGAAGAGGTTATTGCTGTAGATAAGAAAAGAATGTTGATCGATTCTTTTGCTAGATACAAAATTATAGATCCTCTAGAGTTTTATAAGACTGTTGGCAATGAAACCAATGTTAGAAATAGAATTAATTCCAACGTTATTTCCTCTTTGAGAAGAGTAGTTGGAAGAGTAACACTTGATGAGTTACTTTCTGATGAAAGAAGTAAAATCATGGAAAGAATTAAACTTGAAGTAAATGATGAAGCAAAAAGATTTGGAATTGAGGTTGTTGATGTGAGAATTAGAAGAGCTGATTTACCTGAAGCCAATAGCCAAGCTATTTTTGAAAGAATGATAAGTGAAAGAGTGAGAGAAGCTAAAGAATTTAGAGCTAAGGGTGCTGAAGAAGCTCAAAGAATTAGAGCTGAAGCAGATAAAGAAAAAACAGTAATTCTTGCAGAAGCTACAAGAAAAAGTGAGATCCTAAGAGGTGAGGGAGAAGCAGAGTCTATTGAAATATATGCCGATGCGTTCAAAAAAGATCCAGAATTCTACTCTTTCTACAGATCAATGCAGGCTTATGCTAAAGTATTGGGCGATGACGGTACAACAATGATAATATCACCTGATAGCGAGTTCCTAAAATTCTTAAATGACTCCTCAGGAAAAAGATAGATAATTAGGGGGTTTTATGAAGAGCATCAACTTTATTAGTTTCTTTTTTTCATTTACATTATTAATTTTATCTTTTGAAAAAACGAATTCCCATCCAGTATCAGATGAGATTGCTAATTTGGTTGAAAGGTTATCACCAGCAGTTGTTAATGTGTTCACAACGCAAGATGACTCCAAAAATAATCAATCCACTTCACCACTTGAAGATATCCCACCTCAATTCAGAGAATTTTTTAAGAATATGCCACCTGGTTTCCCTTTTGGTAATCCTCAGCAAAATCCTCCAAAAAACAAGGAGGCACCACAAGCTTTAGGTTCGGGATTTGTAATTGAAGCAAGTGGATATATAGTAACTAATCATCATGTAATAGCAAAAGCTGATGAAATTAAAGTTAAATTTCAAGATGACAAAGAGTTGACTGCCAAGTTGATTGGAAAAGATCAGTTGACTGATTTAGCACTTTTAAAAGTAGAATCAAAGGATCCACTTCCATTCGTTAAATTTGCAGACTCTAATGAGGCAAGAGTTGGTCATTCAGTTATTGCTATAGGGAATCCTTTTGGTCTAGGTGGAACAGTTACAAGTGGAATTATTTCAGCATTTGAGAGAGACATTAATTCAGGACCTTATGACAGTTTTATTCAGACTGATGCTTCAATTAATAAAGGAAATTCTGGTGGCCCTCTTTTTAACCTTAGTGGTGAGGTTGTAGGAATAAATTCTGCAATTTTCTCACCAACTGGTGGAAGTGTCGGAATAGGATTTTCTATTCCCTCTAATTTAGCTCAACCAATAATTGCTCAATTAAAAAAGTATGGAAAAACACAAAGAGGCTGGCTCGGTGTTAGAATTCAAGAGGTGACTCCAGATATTGCTGAAAGTCTAGGTCTAAAGAAAGAAGAAGGAGTTCTAATTTCTATGGTCAACCCTGGCGAGCCTGCTGAAAAGGCAGGACTTAAAGCCGGCGATGTAATACTTAAGTTTAATAATAAAGACATAAAAAATGTAAAGTCACTTCAAAGGACTGTTGCAGAGTCAGCCGTTGCAAGCTCAGTAAAAATAAGTGTTTGGAGAAATAAAAAAATAAAGAGTTTGACTGTTAAATTAGGAGAATTAGAAAAGTTTGCGAACCTTGAACAGGATAACTCAAAGCAAAATGAAAATCTATCTGAATCAGAAATTGAAATTGAAAAGATAGGATTAAGATTTAAAGATTTAACAGAACAAACTTTGAGTCAGTTCAAAATACCAAAGACAATTAAAGGCATTGTGATTAGTGCTGTAAAAAATAACTCACCGGCAAGTAGAGCTGGATTAAAAGTTGGGAATGTTATCTCTCAAATTTCCCAAATTAATATTAACTCATCTTCGCAAGCTAAAGAAATATTAGAAAAAGCTCTGAATAAGAAAAAAGAATCTGTTTTAATTCAGATCTTTCAAGACGGTTTTCCTAAATTTGTTCCTTTCAAATTAAAGTGATTTTTGGAAACTGATTCGATTATAATTGCTGGACCTACTGCATCAGGAAAAACTAAATTAGCTTTTGAAATTGCTAAAGAGATACCCTCAGTAATTATTAATGCTGATAGTATGCAAGTATACAATAATTTAAAAATCCTTACTAATATCCCTGAGGACAACATTTTAAAAAATAATTATTGTAAGTTATTTGCTTCTGTAAGTGCACCATCAATTTCTGATTTGGGATGGTGGATAAAAAGTGTAATAAGAGAAATAAGAATTGCAAAGTTAAAAAATTTAGTTCCTTTAATTGTTGGAGGGACTGGTTTATACTTGAATGGATTAGAAAACCAAATTTCTTATATCCCAAAAGTAAAACTGAAAGTAAGACACAAGATAAATAAAATTCATGAAGAAAAAGGTAATAAGTTTTTTTATAATAAATTACAATCATTTGACCCATATTTTTCAAAAAAAGTAAATCCCAACGATACTCAAAGAATTTTAAGAGCCATTGAAGTTAAAGTATCCACTGGTAAAACTTTAAGTTACTGGCACAAACAAAAAAAAAAGAAAAATAAGGATAGTAATCATATATTTTTAGTAATTCGGAAAGACAGGAAAAGTCTCTATAACCTAATTGATGAGAGATTTATAAAAATGATTGAAAGGGGTGCAATAGAAGAAGTTAAATTATTCTTAGAAAAAAAAATTGATTTAAATCACCCTTTGTATAAAGCGATAGGTCTTAAACATATTAAAAATTATTTAGAGGGAAAAATAAAAATGGATAAATTGATTATTAATAGTCAACAAGATTCAAGAAATTATGCTAAGAGACAAATAACTTGGTTTAAAAATCAACCAAATAACCCAATATATGTCGAAGAAAACGAGGCAAAAGAGATTATTTTAAAAAAATTTAATAAACCAACATAATTTCAATAGTAAAATATAATTTTTTTAAAATTTTAGATGTTTAAAAGTCATAATTAGTTTATTTTAAAAAAATGAATAAAAAAATTACAGGAGCAAAACTACTTATTGATTGTTTAATAGAAGAAGGCGTTGAGGTAATGTTCGGTTATCCTGGAGGCGCCGTCCTTCCAATTTATGATGAGATCTTTAAACAAAAAAAAATAAGACATATATTAGTAAGGCATGAACAAGCTGCCGTTCACGCAGCAGAGGGATATGCTAGATCTACAGGAAAGACTGGAGTTGTTTTGGTGACATCTGGACCTGGGGCTACCAATACTGTTACAGGATTAACAGACGCTATGATGGATTCAGTACCAATAGTATGTATTACAGGTCAAGTTCCAACTCATATGATTGGAAATGACGCTTTTCAAGAAGCAGATATAGTGGGGATAACAAGACCATGCACAAAACATAACTATTTAATTAAAGATGTTGAAAAATTGGCTAGTGCAATTCATTCTGCTTTTTATATAGCATCTAATGGAAGACCTGGACCTGTGCTGATAGATATACCGAAAGATATTCAAACTTTTAAAACTATTTATAAAGGTAAAAAAAATACAAAGAAACTTACTTATTATTCTCCAAAGCTAGAGCCAAATGATAATGATGTAGAAAAATTTATTTCAATGATTCAAAAATGTTCGAGTCCAATATTTTATATTGGCGGTGGTGTTGTAAATTCTGGATCAAAAGCTTCGGATCAAATCTTTAAATTGATCAAGAGAACTGGCTTTCCATGCACACAAACATTGATGGGACTTGGAGCTTTCCCGACTTCGGATGAACAGTCCCTAGGGATGTTGGGTATGCACGGAACTTATGAGGCTAACTTATCTATGCATCAATGTGATTTGATGATATGTGTTGGAGCAAGGTTTGATGATCGAATAACTGGAAAGGTTGCTGGATTTTCTCCAAATTCAAAAAAAATTCATATAGATATAGATGCTTCATCTTTTAATAAAAGTGTTACAGTAAATCATTGTGTCCAAGGAGATATTGAAAAGGTCTTAAGAAAAATTAATGAAGGTATAAGTAAAAAAAATATCATTTTTAAACCGGAAAATTATAAGGCTTGGTGGGATAAAATAAATATTTGGAGAAAAAAAGATTGTTTATCCTTCAAGCAAGGCACTAAACTTATTAAACCTCAGCAAGCTTTGAAAAGATTAAATGAACTTACTATTGATAAATCTCCTTATTTTACAACAGAAGTGGGACAACATCAAATGTGGGCTGCACAGTATTTAACTTTCAATAAACCAAAGCATTGGATGACATCTGGGGGCTTGGGTACCATGGGGTATGGCTTACCAGCAGCAATGGGAGTTCAGATAGCTCATCCTGAGAGTTTAGTTATTGATGTTGCTGGGGAGGCTTCGATATTGATGAATATTCAGGAGATGTCAACTTTAAAACAGTACAGACTTCCAGTAAAAATATTTATTTTAAATAATCAATATATGGGGATGGTAAGGCAATGGCAAGAGTTATTGCATGGTAATAGATTATCAGAATCTTATATGGAATCTTTACCTGATTTTGTTAAATTAGCTGAGTCTTTTGGAGCCGCGGGTTTACGTGCAACTCAGCCATCAGATCTTGATGATATGATTCTAGAAATGGTTAAAATCAAAGGGCCCGTGATTTTTGACGTTTGTGTTGATCAAACTGAAAATTGTTTTCCAATGATTCCCTCTGGTGCAGCCCATAATCAGATGCTACTTGGTCCTGATGATAAACCTGAAGATGCTATTTCAGAAGACGGAATGGTCTTAGTTTAAAAAGAAATATTGATTATGAGTTCAGAAAAGCACATCATTTCAATTATGGTTGACAATGAACCCGGAGTTTTGGCCAGAGTTGTAGGTCTTTTCTCTGGAAGAGGTTATAATATTGAGAGTTTATCAGTATCGGAGGTTGATTCAGATAAGTTTTTATCCAGAGTAACTATTGTTACATCAGGAACAGAAATCATAATTAATCAAATTAAATCCCAATTATTGAAATTAATACCTGTTCATAATCTTATTGATTTAACGCAAGAAAAATCATTTATTGCAAAAGAGCTTTTGTTGATAAAATTGATTGGAAAAAAAATAAATAGAAAAAAAACTTTTGATATTGCCAATAAATTCAATGCTAGTATTCTAAGTGACTCAAACACTGAATTAATTTTTGAAATGAGTGGAACAACATTAGAAATATCGAAATTTATTGATGAATTAAGACCAATAGGCATAATTGAATTAACCAGGTCCGGTCTCGTCTCAATGTCATTAGGTTCAGATTATATTAAAAAATAGATTTTAAAGGATAAAAAATGAAGGTTTATTACGATAGCGATGCAGATATTAGTTTAATAAAAAATAAAAAAGTAGCAATTATTGGATACGGGAGTCAAGGACATGCTCATGCTTTAAACCTCAAAGATAGTGGTGTAATAGATATTGCAATAGGTTTGAGAGCAGGTTCTTCCTCAAAAGAAAAAGCAGAATCTGAAGGTTTAAAAGTTTTAAATGTTACTGAAGCATCTAAATGGGCTGATGTATGTATGTTATTAGTGCCTGATGAACTTCAAGCTGATCTATATGTTAATGAAATATCTAGTAATTTAAAAGAAGGCTCATCTTTATTATTTGCTCACGGACTTGCAATTCATTTTCAATTAATAGAACCAAGAAAAGATCTTGATATTTTTATGATAGCACCCAAGGGACCAGGCCATACAGTAAGGTCACAATACCTTGGTGGTGGAGGTGTTCCATGCTTGATTGCAATTCATCAAGATTCTTCAGGAAATGCATTAGAACTTGGTCTTTCGTATGCGTCTGCAATTGGTGGTGGAAGGTCTGGTATTATTCAAACCACATTTAAAGAAGAGTGTGAAACAGATCTTTTTGGTGAACAAGCTGTATTGTGTGGTGGTTTGACAGCCCTAATTCAAAATGGTTTTGAGACACTAGTGGAAGCAGGATATGCTCCTGAGATGGCTTATTTTGAGTGTCTTCATGAAGTAAAACTTATTGTTGATTTAATATATGAAGGAGGAATAGCTAATATGAGATATTCAATCTCTAATACTGCTGAATATGGAGATTTAACCAGAGGACCGAGAATCATAAATAAAAATACGAAAAAGGAAATGAAAAAAATATTAAATGAGATTCAAACTGGAAAATTTGCAAGGGACTGGATTCTTGAGTGCAAATCAGGTCAATTAAATTTTAAGGCTGATAGAAGGATTCAACAAAATAAGCAAATTGAAGAGGTAGGAAAAAAACTTAGATCCATGATGCCTTGGATTACAGAAAATAAATTAGTGGATAAAAAGAAGAATTAATATTATTGTAAAAAAATTATTATGAAAAATAATCAAGTTGTTATTTTTGATACTACTCTAAGAGATGGAGAGCAATCAGCGGGTGCTTCAATGTCTGTTGAAGATAAAATTTCTATCGCTGAAATTTTAGATTCAATGAAAGTAGATATTATTGAGGCTGGTTTCCCTTTTGCCTCAAATGGTGATTTTGAAGCTGTTAAAAAAGTATCTGAAAGAGTAAAGGGATCCACAGTTTGTGCCTTAGCTCGCGCACAATTCTCTGATATAGATGTGGCCGCAAAGGCATTGAAATCAGCAATAAAACCTAGGATTCATACTTTTATTTCAACGAGTGATTTGCATATGAAATATAAGTTAAGGATGAATAGAGACAATGTTATTGAAGCGATAAAAAAAAGTGTTTCTAGAGCGCGAAACTTCACTGATGATGTTGAGTGGTCGCCTGAAGATGCATCACGAACTAATATAGATTTTCTTTTAAAAACTATTGAAATTGCAATTAAAAGTGGAGCCAAAACAATTAATATTCCAGATACTGTTGGTTATTCGATTCCAAGTGAGTTTGGATCATTAATTAAAAAAATAAAAAACAATGTTATTAATATTGATAAGGCAATAATATCTGTTCATTGTCATAATGATTTGGGTTTGGCAGTCTCTAATTCATTAAGCGCACTTTTAGAAGGTGCGAGACAAATTGAATGTACAATTAATGGAATTGGAGAAAGAGCTGGGAATGCTGCATTAGAAGAAATAGTAATGTGTATTAAGACTAGAAAAGATTTATTACCATTTTCTTCAAATGTGGATACAAAAAAAATTATAAAGATTTCTAAGTTGGTTTCAAAAACAACTGGTTTTTCTGTTCAACCTAATAAAGCAATAGTTGGAAAGAATGCTTTTGCACACGAGTCGGGAATTCATCAAGATGGAATGCTGAAGCATTCAAATACCTATGAAATAATGACACCAGAATCAGTTGGTCTTTTATCATCGGAGTTAGTATTGGGTAAACATTCAGGTAGGCATGCATTTAAAGTAAAGTTATCTGAAATGGGATATGGCATAAAAGATAAAGATATAGATGGATTATTCAAAAAGTTTAAAGATTTAGCTGATAAAAAAAAGCAAGTTTTTGAAGAAGATTTGTGTGCTCTAATTGATGATGAACAGTCTTCATTAAAAGATGATGTTATAAAATTATTATCAGTTGATGTCAGGTGTGGAAATAGAAAAAAAGCAGATGCAAATATTTCGCTGTTAATAAATAATAAAAAGGTGACTTCAAACTCGACTGGACAAGGCCCAATTGATTCTATTTTCAAGGCAATAAAAAAACTAGCTCCTAATAAGTCTCAATTAATTTTGTATCAAGTAAATGCAATAACAAAAGGAGTTGATGCTCAAGCAGAAGTTAGTGTAAGACTTGAAGAATCAGGTATTTCAGTTTTGGGTTTAGGTAAAGATATTGATACAATGGTTGCCTCGGCAAAATCATATATAAATGCATTGAATAAATTAATAAATAAAAGACAAAGACGTTTTCTAAAATCTGATTGGTCCAAGAATAATGAATCTATAGATAAACATGCAATATAGTTTACTTATATTTCTCATGTGCTAAAAGTTTTATAGGGTTTAATTTATGTTTGATTTATTTGGTTTTTTTTCTCAAGACATTGCTATAGATTTGGGAACAGCTAATACTTTAATTTACGTTAAAGGTAAAGGTATAGTTTTAAATGAACCTTCTGTTGTAGCTCTTGCTAATGACAAAAGACAGGGAGCTGCAAAGGTGCTTGCTGTTGGTCATGAAGCAAAAACTATGTTAGGAAGAACTCCAGGAAACATCACAGCTATTCGACCAATGCGAGATGGGGTTATAGCGGATTTTGACGTAGCTGAAGAAATGATTAAACATTTTATACGTAAGGCTCATTCCAAAAATAATTTTTTTAGCCCTGTTGTAGTTGTGTGTGTTCCATCAGGAGCAACCTCAGTTGAAAGAAGAGCTATAGAGGGTTCAGCAGCAGCTGCTGGAGCAAGAAAGGTATTTTTAATTGATGAACCAATGGCTGCAGCTCTTGGGGCTGGCCTACCTGTAACTGAACCCTCGGGTTCAATGGTTGTTGATATTGGAGGGGGAACCACAGAAGTTGCACTATTAGCTTTAGGCGGAATTGTACATGCTCATTCAGTAAGAGTTGGAGGGGACGCCATGGATTCAGCTATTATTAACTACATTAGAAGAGCACATAATCTTTTGGTTGGTGAAAGTAGTGCCGAAAGAATAAAAAAGGCAATAGGAATTGCATACCCTCCACAAAATGGTGATGGTAAAGTTTTACATATTAAAGGAAGAGATTTATTAAAAGGTGTTCCAAAGGAAGTAGTAATTAATCAGAAACAAATTGCTGAAGCACTTTCAGAACCGGTTCAAGCAATTATTGAAGCAGTTAAGAATACTTTAGAAAATTCAGATCCTGAATTAGCGGCGGATATAGTTGATAAAGGTATTGTGTTAACTGGAGGAGGCTCTCTCCTTGGTGATCTTGATCAAACTATTAGAGAGGCGACTGGTCTACCGGTTACTATTGCTGATGATCCATTAAGTTGTGTTGTTCAAGGAACAGGAAAATGTGCAGAAAACCTCAAATCATTAAGTTCAGTGCTTTCGAGTAGTTATTAAAATAACTTTAAAATGGTTTATCGAAATTCTTCCTTTTCAAAGTTTCTCAAGCCAAGTTATTTAAATTACAATTTTATAGAGATTATCTTATCTTTTATACTTTCTATAAGCTTAATTTTATTCTCATTTTTTTATAAAGATGATAATACTAAATTAAGAAAAATTTTAATTGATAATTTGCAACCAGTTTCTAGAGTCCTTTCAACCCCTGTTTTACAAATAAACATACTATTAACAAAGTTTAAACACTTATTTGAAATGGACGAAGAAAATAAGAAATTATCTGCTGATATTAAAAATTATAAAAAACAGTTAGGAGAATTATATTACTTGAAAATTGAAAATGAAAAATTAAAAAAACTTTTAAGTCTAACTGCTCCCCCATCATCAAAACAAATTGTGGCGAGAATAATTTTTGATTCGTCTAATTTCTTATCAACAAATTTATTTATTGATGTTGGATTTAATGACAACGTAAAAGTAAATAATCCAGTTTTTAATGATAGCGGATTAATAGGTAGAATCGTTTCAGTTACAGAAAATTCTTCAGAAGTTTTACTTATCACTGATCCGAAATCCTCACTTCCAGTTCTCTCATCAGACTCTAAACAAAGATTTTTCGTTAAGGGAAATCTTAATGGATTAGAAATTAAACATTTAGAAGATCTCGATAAATTACAAAATGGCGAGACAATTTTAACTACAAGCTCGTCTGGTTATTTTAAAAAAGGAATAGTCGTAGGACAAGTTAAAAAAATCGATCAAAAAGTTGAGATCGAGATTTTAGCAAAAAAAAATGATTCAATTTTTGTAAAGGTTTTAGTATATAATTATAGAAAGAATCAACCAATCTTTGAATCAGAATGAATTTAGAAATTTTAAGTGATTTAAATATAAGATTAATAAAAATATCTCCAATTTTGATATGTTTAATTTTTATTTTATTTGATTCTGTTCCGATGTATCTTTTTGAATTCTCCTCTTTTAAAACTCAATTAGGTATCATGAGCGTTTATTCCTGGATCTGCTGTGATCACAAAAAACTCAGACCACTTTTATTACTTATACTTGGTTTTCTAATAGATATTTTTAATGGTTTTATTTTTGGCTTATCTTCACTTGCTTTTCTTTTTATTTTTCTTATTCAAAGGAGTAATTTTGAAATTCTTCTATCAAAAAACTTCAATAGTACTTGGATAAGGTTTATTATATTTATAATAATTTATAATTGTTTTTTATTAACTGTGCACAAATTTTTTTTAAATGAACTTAGCATTGATATTTTAGAGATTGCTTACTCAATAGCTGTTATGATCATATTATTTCCTATCATGTTTTCTTTGGTCAATTATCTTAACGAGAAAATAAAATATATAAATGAATAGAGAGATTGAAGAATATAAAAAATTTGAAAAGAGAATCTTTATTCTTGGAATCGGGAAAGCTGCTTTTACCGCCCTACTAATCGGAAAACTTTATTACCTTCAAATTTTAAATAAATTGAAGTTTGGAAAACTCTCTGAAACTAATAGAGTTAAAATAAAAATAATACATCCAGAAAGAGGTATAATTTTTGATAAAAATGGTCTTGAAATAGCTTCTAATAGAATTGACTATCAAATAAGTTTCTTAAAGGAAAAAGAGAAATATTTATCTATGAATGTTCATAACTTGAGAAAAATTATCAAAATCACAAATGAAGATTTAACTTTTGCGAAAAGAAATTTTAAAAGAAATAGGCTTAATGACTTTGTGACAATTAAAAAAAATCTTACTTGGAACGAACTAGAAACATTCGAATATTTTTCTCATAAATTTCCCTTTTTAGATATAACAAAAGAAAAAGTCAGGAGCTATAAGAATAATTATGCTTTTTCGCATGTTATCGGTTATGTTGGATTTGATTCAAAAGTAAAACAAAAAAAAAAATCACCGGAACTTAAGATTGGCAAAACTGGTATTGAAAAAGTTTACAATAATGATTTACTTGGGAAAGAAGGTTGGCAGAAAGTAGAATCAAATTCTGGTGGGAGAATTGTCAGAAAATTAGAAAATTTAAATAGTATTTCAGGAAAAAATCTAAGAACAAATATTAACTCTTCTGTCCAGGAATATGCTTATAAACTTCTTGATGGTAAAAGTGGGAGTGTTGTTTTAATCGATTGCCAAAATAGTGGAATTATAAGTATGGTATCAAGTCCGTCGTTTGATATCAATGAATTTAGCTATGGAGTAAAAAGTCAAACCTGGAAAAATTTACAAACTGACGAAAAAAATCCATTGCTTAATAAAGCGATTTATGGCCTATATTCACCGGGTTCAACGTTTAAATTAATCGTTGCTCTGCACATGCTTGAAGACGATAATTTTAATAGAAAGCAAAAGATATTTTGTAGTGGATCAGTGGAATTAGGTAATCATAAATTTCACTGTTGGAAAAGAAAAGGGCATGGTTTAGTTGATCTTAACCTTGCCATAAAAGAGTCATGTGATTGTTATTTTTATTCGTTAGCCAATGATATTGATATCAATAAATTAGCAAAAACAGCAAATAAGTTCAGTATAGGGGAAAAGACTTTAATTGATCTACCCAATGAATCTCAAGGATTAATGCCTGATGAAAAGTGGAAAAAAAAAAACAAAAATGATTCATGGCATTTAGGTGAAACCTACAATGCAGTAATTGGACAAGGTTTCACATTAACTACTCCATTACAAATGGCAGTTATGACAGCAAGAATTGCCTCAGGAAGAAAAATTTTTCCAAAAATAAAATATTCAACTACTGAGGATAAAAACAATCTTTCATTTGATAAAGAGTCATTAGATATTGTTAGAGATTCAATGTATAATGTTGTTAATCAATATAAAGGTACAGCATTTGCTTCGAGATTAAAGAGCAAAAAATTTAAGATGGCAGGTAAAACAGGTACATCGCAAGTTAGAAGGATAAGTTTAGTTGAAAGAGAATCCGGTGTATTAGAGAATAAAGAATTACCTTATAAACTCAGAGATCATTCAATTTTTTCAGGATTTGCTCCATTTAATAACCCAAGATATGCGATTTGCGTGGTCGTAGAACATGCAGGAAGCGGTTCTAAAGTTGCAGCGCCAATGGCAAGAGATATATTAGACTTTACTTTTAATCAAGTTTAAGTGATATGAATGAACTATTATACAAAATTAAAAATTTACACTGGACATTAATTTTTTCAATCTTTTTCCTTTCTATGGTTGGTTTAGTAATGATATTTAGCGCTACCAGAGAAGAAGGTCTTAATGCTACTTTTTCCCAGATTACTAAATTATTATTTGGTTTTTTAATAATGTTTTTTGTTTCGTTAATAAATATTAATACTTGGCAAAAATATTCATTTTTTTTGTACCTTATAGGGATATTAATATTAGTTTACGCTACATTTTACGGTTTTATAGGCAAAGGATCTAGACGTTGGATAAATGTTTTAGGGGTAAATATACAACCCTCAGAAATTATGAAAATATTCTTAATTTTAGCACTCGCAAAGTTTTTTGACGAAAGAAAAATTGAAAATTTTAAGGAATATGTATTTTTATTAATCCCAATTTTCTTAATTGCGTTCCCTTTCTCAATAATCCTGAATCAACCGGACTTGGGAACAGCATTAATTTTATTATCCTTGGGCGTAGTAGTTTTTTTTGTTTCTGGAATAAATATTCGCTTTTTTTTAGTTAGTTTTTTATTATTTTTATCTTCAACACCATTTCTATGGAATCTATTGCACGAGTATCAAAAACAAAGGTTACTCACATTTTTTGATCCATATAAAGATCCCTTAGGAACTGGCTATCATATTATTCAGTCAGAGATAGCGATTGGATCTGGAGGTTTTTTTGGAAAAGGATGGTTAAAAGGAACACAATCTCATTTAGATTTTTTACCAGAAAAAAAAACTGACTTTATTTTTTCTATGCTTGGAGAGGAATTTGGTTTTCTTGGAACTCTTTCAGTAATAGGATTATTCATTACAATTTATATAATTGGTTATATAATTAGCAATTCAATTGAAAAAAGCTTTTTTTCGAAGGTTGTTGGTATTTCAATTATTACAAACTTTTTTTTATCTGGTATTTTAAATATGGCTATGGTCATGGGTTTAACACCTGTAGTGGGAATACCCTTGCCCCTGGTTTCATTTGGAGGATCCTCAATGGTAACATATTTCTTTGGATTTGGATTACTTCTTTCGATTGAGTTAAGTCATAAAATGCATAAAGAAGAAAACTTAGTTAATTTCCCCCTTTTCAGATAAAAGCAGCGCAATTTTTTTTGTTGAATGAAAATTTGAAAAAAATATTAGTAATACCACTAAGATTGGAATACTTAAAAACATACCACTTATACCCCATAGTTTTCCCATCAAGCTTAACGATATTAACATGACTATTGGACTTAAATTTAATGATTTCCCCATTAATTTAGGCTCGAGAAAATTACCTACAAGTATCTGAATAATTACTAAAAATAACAATAATAACGTTGATTGTACTAAATCAAGAAATTGAACTAGTGAGAAGATAAAGGGGAAAATTATTGAAATAAGTGAACCAAGGAATGGTATAAAATTTAAAATAAAAGACAATATACCAAAAAAGATTGCCAAATCATTGTCAAAAAAAATTAAAACTATAAATGTTAATAACCCAGTTAAAAAACTAGTTAAAGTTTTTAATTGAAAATAATTAAATATTTCAATATTGATTTTTTCTAAAATTTTTAGAGTAGATTTTTTTGATGATAATTTAAGTATTTTAGTTTTAAATAAGTTCTCTTCCAAGACTATGAAAATTAAATAAATTATTACAAGTGAAAAATTACTCGCTATCCCTGTTAGCGAATTTAGTATTTTTGAAAAAATATTAGCAAAATTTATGTTTAGTATAAACTGATTAAATGAAACTGGAAGGGACCCTAAACTACTATCTTTTATGTAATCAAATATGAAACTTAAATTTTTTTGATATAATTGCGCATTTTGAATTACTTTTGAAAGATTTGATTCAAGTAAAATTCCAATAAAATAAATTAGAAAAGCAAAGAATAGTGAGATTAATGTGAAAGATACTTTATATTTAATTTTGATAAACTTGAATGAAGATAACCTAATAGATAGTGACTTAAGTATAATGAAGAAAAACAATGAAAATAAAAGTGGTACAATTAAAAATTTACCATAGTAAAGAATAAGCAATGAAATAGACGAAATGATAAGAAAATTTATTTGATTATTTATAATCATCAAGCACCTGAGTCATTTTACTAGTACCAAATAGGTCTGAGTTTGTCTTCTCTAATCTTACGCTTTTTATTAACCCAACGTTTGGTGCATACCATTCATCAGTCTTTATAGAAATATCAATAGTTCCGATTTCTCTATCTCCTATAAAAGTAGTTTCTCCAGTTCCTGTAATTTTAATGCAATCTTTAAATTTCCCAGCTGGGACACTGACCGTTTGGTTTAAAGAAGTTATCTCATATTTTATATTAAAATTGGTTGTTGCTCTGTAATCGAAATAAGCATATCTTCTTAAAATTAAAAAAGTTTTACTAATTGATTCCCAATTAGTTCCAATTTCAATAGGAAATTTAAGGACATATTTTTTTTCATCTTCGAATAGAATTGGATAATTATTTTTATGCTGCATTCCTTCTCTTACAATGCCATCTTCATTTTTTGAGTAATAGTAGATACTGTTATCCTCTCTTATAATTGGATAGACCTGTTTTTCTTCGTTAGTTTCTATAATTTTAAGGTTTTGTTTATTTAAGGTAAAATTAGTTTTTTTATAAATTACCTTGTCCTCCACACCAGGATTAATTGTAACGTTATAATTCCAAATTTTTCCATTATTTAAAGGGAAATAATCAAAATCATCCTTTAAACAACTAGTAACAAGAAACAGAGAAAAAAAAAGAATTATCTTCACTTTTTACTTTTCTGGTAATAATTGATTTGGCATATCAAAAAAATTTATTTTAGCACTGCTTGCAACCGTTTTCTTTTTTTCTAAGATCTTTGTAATAACTCCGGATTCTTTCTTTTCTTCTTCACTCATTTCTCCCATTTGGGGAATTCCATTTTTTAGATTTACAGTTGCTTTTGAGATTTTTTCGTGAATCTCTTTACTATAAGGAAGTTCGTACGACCTTGGTGTTCCGAGGCCTGATTTTTCATTCATGTCTGTGATCCAGACGTAGATAGATCCCTCAGAATTCGTTACAATATTTGGTTCATATATTTGTGCTCCAACTAATCTAAATCTTTCAGGAAGCATATTTTTTGTCGGCCATCCCAAAATAGATTTAAAAGATGTATAAGTTAAGATATAAAAAAATGTAACCGATACGATCATTAGAGCTTTTCCTATCCAATGAAAGTTTGTTCTTAAATTAAAAATTAGAAGCAAAAAACCAAGTACTATGTAACTTACTATAATAGAAATTATTGTTGAACTCATTAAATTCTCCTTTACCTAATTATTAGGCACTAATTGTTTATATAAATTACCACCTACAGTAACTTGACCATCTTGTGTTATATTAAATCTAGTGGCAGTTTTTTCCACTCCTTTTTTTTCTAAAGGAATAGTTCCATAATAAATAACTTCAAGTTGAGGATTTACTTTTTCAACTTTTACATTTACATCAACAGGCTCATTTGTTTTCGTTGCATAATAGTGAATATTTACTATGTATTCTCCGGGAACAACTGCTCTTAATGTTACTACCTCTTGATTCAGGGGGTTTTGAATTTCTTCGCCGCTAACAATTATTGTATCATTTAATAAACCTCTATCATCTCTATCTAAGTGCACAAAACCTGCTTCAGTTCCTCTAAACCAAACTAACTCACCTGTAGGACTTTGTACATATGTGTCAATATCATCGGGACTGTTATCTTTCCAACTTACTGTAATTATGTACTCAGCTTTAGGGTTAATCACTCCAGTTTTAGGAATGGGATTCATAAAAATAATTGCTAGAAACATCAGTAAAGTAAATGCAAGCAATACATTAAAAAGTAAATCAGTAAATGGATCAGCCCTAACTCTTCTTCCTGAATAAGCCATTTTAACTATTTTTTTCCAGACTCACTTCAGATATTTGACTTATAACTGAAAAAAGCTCTTCACAACCACTTTCAAGATTAAAATATTGTAATGCTATAAACACACCTGTTACAAGGGCGGATAATGTAGTGTACAAAGCTACACCCATACCGCTTCCCATAGTTGTTAAAACACCTTGTAATAATGTCACATCAAAGGTTGTGATATCTGACAGTGATCCTAACATAATTATAAAACCTATTACTGTACCTATAAGACCTAATTTTAACATTATATCAGCACTAAACCATCCTAGTTCATAATAACCATTAGTTTTTTTAATGTAAGATTCAAGGATTTGGGAGTGTGTTTTTATACCACTTTTTTTAAGATCAAGTAGATCTTTAAAATATTCTGCAACAATACCATTTGATATCTCTCCTTTGGAAGACAAAATTAAATGATTATCAATTATCGATAGTTCAACATTATCTTTTAAAAGGTTTTTCTTGATTATGTGTGCCTTATTTAGTTCACACGATACCTTGTAAGTATAGTATCCACAATGACCACAAATAAATAAAAATAGAAATAAAATGGTACTCGTTATATAACTTCTATCAGCAGAGATTAACTCACCTATCAATCCTTGATCCCAAATAAAAAAAAAGAAGAAAAAAATGAGACTAAACTGTAACAACCATTTTAAAAATAATTTATGATCTCTGGTCATTTTACTTTTAGTATTGAATTATTGTTTCGAAGGGAGTCTTAATTTTTTTTCTTCCGAATAAAAACTCTAACTCAATTAGTGTACAATAGCAACCTATAGTCCCACCTCCATTTTTAATCAAATTGCAAGCAGCAACAGCCGTGCCACCGGTAGCGAGAACATCATCAATGATAGCAAATTTACCATTAGATAGATCATACTGAATCTCAAGATCATCTTCACCATACTCAAGTTTATAATTTTGTGTGATAGTTTTTCCTGGGAGTTTATTTTTTTTTCTTATCATAACTAATCCCATTTTTAACTTAATAGCTAATGCTGATCCAAAAATAAATCCTCTTGCATCAATGGCAGCCACTTTGTTGATATCATATCCTTGGAGCTTCTCAGCCATTATATTTATGGCATAATTGAAGGCTTTTGGATTGTTTAAAAGAGGTGATATATCATAAAAAAGAATACCAGGTTTTGGATAGTCTTGAACCTTACCTATGTTTGACTCTAATTCTGATATATCCACCTATTTTATAATCCTTATTGTATGAAAAGTTAATTATTTTAGTGTTTTTATGTAGGCTATAACATCTTCAATTTGCGCAGGTTTTCTTAGACCTGAAAAAATCATTTTGCTCTTCTTTACTTCTTTACCAAACTTCTCATTTTTAACTTTCTTGGGTGAAATCCATGCAGCTAAATTCTCGTCATTCCATTCAATACCAGAGCCCTTAAGCCAATTAGAATACTTGTATCCCTCGGCTGCTGCTGCCTTATTTCCATATATATTCCAGAGATTTGGACCAGTCTTATGCTTTGCACCCTCGGCGATACTGTGACATGCGGCGCACTTTTTAAATACTTTTTTTCCTTTAGCAGGATCTCCGGCATTATGATCGTTAGCATTTATTGTATTTATACTTGTCATCAAAAAAAAACTTACAGCTAATAAAAAAAATCGTTTAAACATATTATGTTCTCCCATATAATTTGTATCTAGTATGATATATAGAATTAAGCCAATTACAACTCGAAAGTAAAATTCGAATGAAGAGAGAAAAGAATATTAAAGCAAAGTATATAGTAGTAGCCTTTTCTTTGATTGAAAAGGAGGGTTGGAAAGAATTTTCATTAAATAAACTTGCGCATGTTACGAAAAAAAAAATCGATGAGATAAAGAAGCTATTTCCTATAGAATCTAAAATTTTAGAAGACTTTACTGAAATGATTGACGAACAAGTAATAAAGGATATTGATCATGAGGAACTTGCTCAAAATTCTGTAAAGGATAATTTATTTGAACTAATCATGACAAGGTTTGAGAAACTTAACCCTTACAAAGGTGCAATGAAAATAATCTTTAAAGAATTACAACGTCAACCTATAATTCTTAAAAAACTTACAAAAAAAATATGCGATTCTATGGATCTTTTTTTAGAACTATCAAATGCAAAAAATAATTATTTTTTAGATATTGTAAAATTAAATGTAATTGTAATTATTTATGGTTATACATTCAAGGTTTGGTTGAATGATGATTCAAAAGATATGGGAAAAACAATGGTTGAAACAGATAAATGGTTGTCTAAGGCAGAAAATTTTTCTGAAAAAATTACTACAATTTTTTGATCTGTGCTTTTTTCAATTCATTTAATTGAAATTTCCTAACATCATTTACATTGAACCCATCTATTAAAGAATGAAATAGTTTATACCAATTTATTTTTGCATCAAGATGAAGAAAGACTGAACCCAATCCAATTGCCGCTCTATCCATAAAAACAAATTCTTTTGGGGGCTTCACACCACCAATCTTTTTAAGTTCTTTATGTACTTTTGAGGCCACTTTTGCGCCGTAAGCTGTAGAATTAGTTTCTTGCATTTTTCTAACTTTATTTTCTAATAATGGTGTGAATAAAAACTTAGCCCAAATATTGAGCACATCTATGAGCTCTTTAGATATATTTTCGAAACCCCACTTTTCATATGCATGTACTGCCAAAGATTCATTATTTTCTAATATAGCAAAATAAAGATCTATAACTCCCTTTACAAATTCTGGTTTGAATATTCGGATACATCCAAAGTCAAATAGATTTATTGTAAGGTCATCTTTAACCGAATAATTTCCTAAATGAGGGTCACCATGAATAATTGCACTTTTATAAAAAGGAAAATACCATGTATTAAACATATTGATTGCAATTTTTTTTCTTATTTCATGATCAGAATTTTTAAAGTTTAATAGTTTAGTTCCATTCATCCATTCCATTGATATTAATCTTTTAGTTGAAAGTGAATTTGAAACTTTAGGAATATTTACAAAAGTACAGTCTTCAAAAATACTTTTATAAAGTTTAAGATTTTTTACTTCGTTTTTGTAGTCTAATTCCTCCCTTACCCTATTTGAGATTTCTTCTAATATATTTTTAGTGTTAATACTAGGGTCAATTTTTTTGTAAATTGAAAACATTAATTTTAACTGAGTAATATCAGCTTCAACTACTGATTCCATATCTGGATATTGAAGTTTACAGGCTAATATTAGCCCTTCAACACAAACTGCTTTATGAACTTGTCCTAAGGAGGCAGCTGCAAAAGGTTTTTTTTCAAATTTTTCGAATTTTTTAAGCCAATCATTACCCAGTTCAGATTTCATTCTTCTTCTAACGAAGTTCCAACCCATAGGCGGAGCATTAGATTGAAGTTTTTCTAATTCTTTAGTATATTCTTCCGGCAAAAGGTCTGGAACTGTTGAAATTAATTGTCCAATTTTCATAATAGGACCTTTAAGTCCCCCCAGTATTTCTGATAATTCAGCAGCCTTATCTATATTATTATCATTTCTAAATAGCTTAGAACTAGCGATTTTAAATGCCAGAATCCCTGCTGATGAACCTAAATCAGCATATCTCTTAATTCTTTTTGTTAACTTATTATTTTCATCCATAATAATAAATTTAGTTTAAAATCAATTTAATTAAACAATAATTTAAATTAAAAAAATACCAATCGATGAGACTATAAGAACTATTAAATATTGTTTGGAAATAAACTCTAATAGTTTTACTTTTAGATAATCTTTTTTGTTTAAAATTTTTATTTGGATCATTAATAAACTGTGCAATTACCATTCCATATTTTTTGATTTTTAATACTCTCTATTAAAAGAAAAATTAGCTAGTTCTATAAGTCTTTCTTTTTCATGAGAGGATTCAAATGGACCAAGGGAGTCTTTAGCCATCAAAGAGAAATTTTTGGCCTTTTCAAAACAGTCTTTTATAACATCATACTTATTGATAATTTCAATAGCATTCATTAAATCATTACCACATTGTTTCTTTTCGTTGATAGCTTTTAACCAAAATCTTTTTTCGATCTCATTACTTCTTGTGAAAGCTAATATTATTGGCAAAGTAACCTTACCCTCCTTAAAATCATCACCAATATTCTTTCCAAAACTATTATCATTCGAACAATAATCAAGTGTATCGTCAATTATTTGAAATGAAATACCAAGATATTTACCATATTCGTATAGTGAATTTTCCTTATCTTTTCCAACTTCAGAGATAATTCCGCTAATTGTGCATGCTGCAGCGAATAATTCAGCAGTTTTTGCAGTTATTACATTATAGTACTGTGACTCAGAAGTTTTGATATTATTGTTTGTTAATAGTTGTAAAACTTCTCCTTGAGAAATCTCTAATGATGCCTTGGACATTACATCTAAACATCTGTGTGATCCATCTTTTATCATTAATCTAAAAGCTTTGCTTAGTAAAAAGTCTCCTACTAAAATGCTAGATTTATTGTCCCAAACGAGATTTGCACTTTTTTGACCTCGTCGTTGAATGCTTTCATCTACTACATCATCATGCAACAAAGTTGCTGTATGTATAAACTCAATACTAGCAGCAAGATTTATATGCCTCTCACCACTATATTTGCAAAGTTTAGAAGTAGCTAATGTTAGAATTGGTCTTATCCTCTTTCCACCTGATGAAATTATGTATCCGCTGAGTTGAGATATCAATGGGACTTTACTACTCATTTTATCTAATATAACAGAATTTACTTTTGAGATATCGTCATTAAGCCATTTTATTATATTGCTTAATGAATCGTCCTTTTGGTCTAAACTATTTTGAGAGATTAATTTAAGTTTTTTCATATTAAATATATCTTACTATATAGAAGTTAACATTTTAAAAACAACAATTAGATATAATAAAATGTCTCAATATGTTTATAATATGTTAATTTTATTTTTATTTGCTTATAATAATATTTTTCAATAATGATTAAAAAGTTCATGAAAAGAATAAATTCATAGATGATTACATTTCAAGATATTATAATTAATCTACAACTTTTTTGGTCAAAAAAAGGATGTCTCATAATTCAACCCTATGATCTAGAGATGGGAGCTGCTACTTTTCATCCTTCAACTTGTCTAAAAAGTTTAGGCTTGGAACCTTGGAATGTGGTTTATGTTCAACCATGTAGAAGACCCAGCGATGGTAGATATGGTAAGAACCCCAACAGACTTCAACATTATTATCAACTTCAAGTTCTCTTAAAACCATCTCCAAAAAATTCTCAGGATCTTTTTCTTGAAAGTTTAAAAAGTATAGGCATTGATCCATCAAAGAATGATATAAAATTTATCGAAGATGATTGGGAAAGTCCAACATTGGGTGCTTCAGGAATGGGTTGGGAAGTTCAATGTAATGGTATGGAAGTTTCTCAATTTACATATTTTCAGCAAGTTGGTGGAATTGATTGTAATCCTGTAAGCGTAGAGTTTACATACGGTTTAGAGCGCTTAGCTATGTATATTCAGGGTGTTGATAGTGTTTTTGAAATTTCATGGGATAAAAAAGGAACGAAATATGGTGAGCTTTATTTAGAAAACGAAGAACAATTTTCAGAATTTAATTATTTAGAATCTTCTTCAGAAATGTTATTTTCTCATTTTGAAAATTTTGAGGGTAATTGTACAAGACTATTAAAGAAAAATTTAACATTACCAGCCTATGAATTTTGTATAAAAGCAAGTCATAGTTTTAATTTATTAGATTCTAGGGGTTTAATTTCAGTATCAGAAAGGCAAGCATATATTTTAAGAGTTAGAGCTCTTGCAAAAGGTTGCTGTGAATCATGGCTTGATCGGTATAAAAATGGCTGACTTTTTATTAGAAATTTATGGAGAAGAAATTCCCCCTCAGTCTCAGATTGAGGGTAAAAGATACATAAAAGATGCGTTCAACATTTTTCTCAATGAAAATAAAATCAAATATGAGCTACTCGAAACATTCACAACCTCTAGGAGGTTTGTAATATATATTTGCGGGCTTCCCCAAAAAAAAAGTGGTGATTTAAAAAAAATTAGAGGTCCTTCGACTTTAGCAGATAAAAAAGCCTTGGAGGGGTTTTTAAATTCTAATCAAATTAAAAGCAAAGAAAAACTTATTAAAGAAAAACTAAATGGAAAGGAATATTATTTTTTTTTGAAAAGAATTCCATCTGAAAAAATGGAAAAAATTTTTTCTAATTTTATTCCTGAAGCCTTAAAAAACTTTAAATGGAAGAAATCTATGAGATGGTCAAATCATAGGGAAAAATGGATTAGGCCCATAAATAAAATACTATGTTTGTTTGATGAAAAAATTATAAAATTTGAATTTGCTGGTATTATATCTTCGAGACATACTATAGGTAACTATTTGTATTCTAAAGAAGAAAAAGAATGTTTTTCATTTAAAGAATATAAAAATTTCCTAAAAAAAAATAAAGTCGTTCTTGAGCAAAACACACGAAAAAATAAAATTACTTTTGCTTTAGAGGATATTTGCAAAAAATATAAACTAACTAAAAATTTTGATGAAAAATTAATAGATGAGAATTCAAATTTAGTAGAGTATCCAAATATATTTTTAGGCGAATTTGATAAAGTTTTTTTTTCAATGCCAAAAAAATTTCTTGAAACTGTGATTTCTGGACAACAAAAATACTTTTCTTTTCATGACAAGGATAGAAATTTAAGTAATTTTTTTGCGTTTATAAGTAATCAAGATAAAGATAAAAAAAAGGTAATTACATCAGGGAATGAGAGGGTTCTTAAAGCCAGATTTAAGGATGCTCTTTTTTTTATAAAGGAGGATTTATCCATAAAATTGAAAGATAGACTGAAAATGCTTAGAGAAATAACTTATTATGAGAATCTGGGAAATCTAGAAGACAAAACCCATAGGTTGCTTAAAATTACAAAATTTATCGGAGAATTAATTGATTTTAATTTGTCAAGCAAACAAGAAGAAATTATAAGGATATCAAAAGCCGATTTAACAACAGAAATGGTAAAAGAATTTCCTTCTTTGCAAGGAAGTGTAGGAAGCTATTATGCAAAAATGGAGGGGTATCTTGAGAAGGATTTTATTGCAATAACTGATCAGTATTTACCTTTATTTCAAAAAGATAATTGTCCTAAAACAATTTTTTCTTCATGTTTGGCGATAGCAGAGAAGATAGATAATATACTAGCATCTTTTTTAAGTGGAAAGAAACCAAGTGGCTCAAAGGATCCATTTGGTTTAAGAAGAGCAGCTCTTGGAATCATAAGGATTTTAGTTGAAAAACAGATAAATCTTAATCTCTCAGAAGTTCTTTTATTTTCTTTTAAGTTATTTAATTACGATAAATGTCAAAATAACTTTGATATTGAAGAAGTTATAGATTTTGTTTTTAAAAGATTTGAAAGTTATATGAAAGACAAAGGTATTCAGATTGATTATATTAATGCAGTTAATTTAAATAAAACTAAGCTTAAGCCATTAGAATTATTCGTCAAATCAAAGACTGTCATAGAATTTAGGGCAAAAAATGAAGGCATTGATTTTTTAGCGTCATACAATAGAGTCGAATCAATTTTATTAGCCAGTAGTGATAAAGTGATTAAGCTGGATGTGAATTTATTTAAATGTATCGAGGAAAAATTTTTATATGAAAAAATATCTATATTTCAAAATAAAATCAAAAAAAATGAAAGTATTGATTTATTTTCAAACTCTTTAAATTATTTATTGGACTTAACAGAACCAATTAATAATTTTTTTGATAATGTTAAAGTAAACTCGGATAAAGAAATTACAAAAAAAAATAGGATTAGTTTATTAATGGTTTTAAAAAAATCAATTGATGAAATATGTGATTTCTCAGAATTAGAATAATTTAAAAATGAAAGAATTTAAAGAATTTTCTATTGAATCAAAACTCAAGTTGTCAAAAATTTTAGAGAGAATTGAAATTGATATTAATAAAAAAGATACGCTAGAATTATTAGATAGTTTTCATCGTAAAGGTTCAGGTCATGTAATAGGCATTACAGGCCCTCCGGGTGTTGGAAAATCTTCAATTATTAATAAATTAATTTCAAGTTTTAGAGATCTAGATTCTTCAATTGCTGTTCTAGCAATAGATCCTTCTTCAATGAGATCAGGGGGAGCTCTTTTGGGGGATAGGGCTCGATTTGATATTGATCCAAGTGACGCAAAAGTATTTGTTAGATCCATGGCTGCAAAAGATTATCTTGGCGGTATTTCAGAGTTAACTTATCCATATATGGCCGTAATGAGATCAATTTTTGATATCGTAATAATTGAAACAGTTGGAGTTGGTCAATCAGAGGTAAGTATAGAAAATATTGCAGATACTATAATATATTGTGTGCAACCAGGAAGTGGCGATACTCTTCAATTTATGAAATCTGGAATAGTTGAAATACCTGATATTATGCTCGTCACAAAAAGTGATTTAGAAGCATTGTCCAATAACACAATAACTGATTTAGTTTCAAGCAAGGGATACTTGAGACATAATTCGGATTGGGAAATAAAAATTCTTGCAGTATCTGCGCATAAAAATAGTGGGTTTAAAGAACTAATTGAATCTATTTCTCAAAGATGGATTTGGTTAAAAAAGAATAAAACTCTTTATGACAAAAGGTTTATTCAAGATTTAGAATGGATAAAAAAAAGTATTTTAGATCAATTCGGTTACGAAGGTTTTTTATTAGTTGAGAAAAAAATAAACTATGAAAATAATCCTTTTTTATTTCTACACACTTTAAAAAAAAAATTTATTATTAAAGTTAAATAAATGTTTATTTGGCCCAACTGGGTATAAATGGTGTTAACTCTGCTTCACCGCATTTCATTTTATTGTTATTATTCATGCAATGATTTGCGTCTTTTATTTTTAAGATTGCTATTCCAAGCTTTTTATTAAAACTTAAGATTTCCCCTATGTTTTCATTTCCCGAAAAAATAAACTTTTCTTTGATTTCACCTTGAATCCTTACACCAAATATTTTTTTTTTAAGTAAACCTCTATATTTTGTTCTTGCAGTAATTTCCTGTCCCATATAGCAACCTTTATCCCAGTCTATAGCATTAAGTTCATCAAACCTTAATTCCAATAAAGTCGACTTAGATTTTATACTTTCAATATCACAGTCGAGAATAGTATTTTGAAGTTTTATATTTTCATATTCTTCATTGGTAAGAGAAGTAAGTGATAATTCTTGTTTAATTTCTTTAAAAATTTTATTTACACAATAAATTTTTAGAAGTTTTTTCTCAAACCTTGGATCTTCACAATAAAATAAATCTTCATCTTTTGATCTACCCAATAGGTTCTCAATATGAGATTGATTTATTAGAAAGCTTTTGAGATTTTGCTCTATTTCGATAGATACCTTAGAGTTTAATTTATACATTTCTAGTTTTTCTGTTAATTCTGATAAATTTTTTCTTGAGCATTCAACAAGAAAATCTTGACCACGTTGGGAAATAAAAATATCAAATAATATTTTCCCTTGAGGAGTTAAGATTGACGAGTAAATTATTTTCTTACTTTTTACTTTATTTAAATCATTAGAAGTCAATCCTTGTAAAAATTTTATTTTATCAACTCCTTTTATTATAAAGAAACCCTTATCACTTAAGTGAAAATATTTTTTTTCATTAATCATTTTTAGATACTTATTAATAATTTACTTATACTATAATATAAAAATTTATGAAAAAAATTTTAATAATATCTTCTAACAGACTTGGAGACTGTATTTTATCTTCAGGGGTCATTGAGTTTTACAAAAAAAAATTCAAAGAGGTGAAAATAGTATTTGTTTGTGGTATCGTTCCATCTTATCTTTTTTCTTTTTTTAAAAATATATCAATTGTTATTCCATTAAAAAAAAAAAAATATTCATTACATTGGCTTTTTCTCTGGACAAAAGTTTTTTTTAATTTTTGGGATTGTGTTATTGACCTACGTGGAACAGGAATATCTTATTTTTTATTAGCTAAAAAAAGACTTCTGTACTCTGGGCATAAAAAAGAAATTAAAAAACATAAAGTAATTAGTATATCAAAGATTATTACAAATAAAATTTTAGATCCTTTTATTGATATTTCTGAGGATCATCTCAAAACTAATAAAAATATAGAATTTATTAAAAAAATTAATACAAGATCGGATCTTATAGCTATAGCACCATCTGCTAATTGGTTGGGAAAGAAGTGGCCATCTCAGAGATATTCAGAACTTATAAGAAGACTGATTAAACTGAATATCTTTGTCAGGCCTAAATTTCTACTTTTTGGTTCAGAAAATGAATATCAGGATTCACAAAAAATATTTAGTTGTTTTAAGAAAAATGAAATAATTAACTTTTCAGGTATTTTAAAATTAAACGAAATTTTTATAATTATGAAGTATTGCAAATTATTTATTGGAAATGATTCTGGTTTGATGCATTTATCTGCTGCTTCGAAAATACCAACTGTAGGACTATTTGGACCGAGTGACATAGTTCAATATCATCCATGGGGAAAAACAACTTTATCTATAAGCACTCCTGAAAGTCCTGATGATTTAATGAATCATAAAAATTTTTCGCACAAAAATACTAATTCACTTATGCTAGGTTTAACTGTTAAAGTAGTCGAAAATAATATAATTAAATTCTATAAAAATATTCAAAAAAACAGTGAATAAATTATCTGCACTCATAATAGCTCACAATGAAGAAAAACAAATTTCTCAATGTCTTGAAAATTTAAATTTTGTGGATGAGATAATAGTAATTTTAGATAACTGTAAAGATAAAACCGAACAAATCTCAAAAAAATATACTAATAAAATATTCAAAGGTTCATGGAAAATAGAGGGAGAAAGGAGGAACTTTGGAATTCAAAAATGTTCAAGTGATTGGATTATCGAAATTGATGCCGATGAACGAATACCAGAAATTTTACAAAAAGAAATTAAGCATACAATCAGTAAGAGCGTTTTTGACTATCATATCATACCCGTAGATAACTTTGTGGGTAATAAACTAGTAAAACACGGTTGGGGTGCATATTTTGGCAAGTCAGCCTATCCAGGCCTATTTAGAAAAAAAAACAAAGTTTGGGGCAAGCAAAGAGTCCATCCCAAATTAAAACTAATAGGAAAAAAAGGGTTTTCTCTTAAAAATCCAATTAAACACTATTATTGTGAAGATATTTCAGACATGATAAAAAAGCTTGATAATTATTCATCAGCAAAAGCCCTAGATCTTTTAGATGAAAATACTAAGGAAACTGGCTTTAGGAATTTTAGAAGAATTTTTTCACGTTTTTGGAAATGTTTTGTTTTAAGAAAAGGGTACAAAGAAAATAAAATTGGGATTTTGATTGCAATTATAGCTGGTCTATATCCTTTATTATCTTATGTTAAATATTACTTTTTAAAAAAAAATGACTAAAGTTTTATTTGTTGACGATGGGATTGAATTTGATTCAATTACAATTAGAAATAAACCCTCTGGTGGTGCAGAGACTGCATTTGTATCTTTAGTAGAAGCACTTGTAAAAGTAGGAATTGAAGTTGTAGTTTATAATAATGCAAAAAATATAGGTGAAATAAATGGAGTTACTTGGAAAAAATTATCTCCAAAAATTAATGACGAAAAATTTGATGCTATTGTAATTAATAGAGGTGATAGATATTTAAATTTTAAAAAGGACTGTAAAAAAAGAATCTTTTGGATACACAACCCTGCAAATTATTTATTAAAATGGAGATACTTATCAAAGATTTTTTTTAATTTACCAGTGATAGTTTTTTCCAGCGAATATCATTTGAAAACTTATCCATTATGGGCTCCCTATAAAAATAAGGTAATTATTCCCTATGGGATAGATGAATTTATTTTACAAAAAAAAAAAGTCAAACCATTCCCTCCCCAAGGGCAATATTTACTTCAAACCCCTTAAGAGGCCTTAATTGGCTTCTTGATAGATGGGAAAATGAGATTTTTCCAAAAGTACCAGTAGCAAAATTATATCTATATACTGGTTATAATACATACGGAAGCTTTGGTTTGAAACATGAAAATCAAATGAAACCAATAATTGATAGAGCAAGAAATTTAGAGAGAAAGGGTGTAATTATTAAAAAACCAATAGAAAGAAATTTGTTAATAAATAAAGTACTCGAATCTAGATTATTTCTATATCAAGGAAGTAAAGATGAGACTTTTTGTATGTCGGTTGCAGAAGCACAGGTTCTAGGAGTTCCCGCCGTTGTTTGTAATTTAGGCTGTCTTAACGAAAGAGTTCAAAATGAAAAGACGGGTTACGTTAGTGAAGATAATACTAATTTTAGTAAACATGCGATAAAATTACTCACAGATGATAACTGCTGGAAAGCAATCAATAAAAATTTAAAAGATAGTAAAAAATATTTTACTTGGAATGCAGTCGCTATGCAGTGGAAAGAAATAATCGTTTGAAAATTCTGAATATAATATCTGGTAGTCACAAGGGTGGGGCTGAAAAGTTTTTTGAAAGATTTACGGTTTCAATTAATGGTTATTTAAATATTTCACAAAAAATAATCATTAAGAAAAATCAAGATAGATTTGTTTTTTTTAAGAAAAAAGGAATAGATGTAACTCAACTGGCATTTAGGTCTAATTTTGATTTCTTTACAAAAGAAAAAGTTAAATATCACATAAAGTTATTTAGGCCAGATATTGTTGTTACATGGATGAATAGAGCTTCTAATATGCTTCCCGAAAAAAAAGATTATGATTATAAAACAGTAGGACGATTAGGAGGATATTATAAAATAAAGAATTACCTAAAATGTGATTATTTGATAGCTAATACTGAAGATATTAGAACTTATATTATTGAGGAGGGTTGGGACCCCGATAAGGTTTTTTATATTCCAAATTTTGTAGAAAAGAGCAGTGATAAGAAATTGGATAAAAGCAAACATAACACACCTAAAGAGAAAAATATTTTATTAGCTTTAGGAAGATTTCATGAAAATAAGGGATTTGATATTTTGATAAAATCTTTAAAAAAACTTCCAGAGTATTATTTGTGGATTTTAGGACGAGGCGAATTAAAAAAATATTACGTACAACTTGCAAAGAAAAATGATGTGATTGAGAGAGTAAAGTTTATTGACTGGATAGATGAACCGTCGAAATACTTTAACACTGCTGATATATTGGTATGTCCATCAAGAATAGAACCTCTTGGAAATATTGTTATAGAGGCATGGGCACATAAGATTCCAGTAATTGCTTCAGATATCATGGGACCTAAGAAGTTAATAAGAAATAATGAAAATGGGTTAAAATTTGATGTAGAAAACATTGATGAATTGGTTTTAAGAGTTAATACTCTCAGGAAAAGCCCGGCTTTAAAAAAAAAAATTATCACCAACGGATATGATGACTATTTATCCAAATTTTCTGAAAAAAAAATTAAAGATAAATTTTTAAAATTTTTTAATGATATTAGATTATAATGTGTGGATTAGCAGGAATATCTTCAAATAGAATAGACGAAAACACGAAAACGAGTTCTCTAAAAATTCTTGATTTTTTGAGTCATAGAGGGCCTGATGACTCAGGGTATTTTATCAGTAAAGATATTCTAATGCTTCATACTAGGCTGTCAATTATTGATATTCCTGGAGGCGGTCAACCAATTGAAGGTTCTCAATATATTTTAACGGCAAATGGAGAAATATATAATGATCTAGAAATTAGAGAAGAAAATAGAGATTATAAATATGAAACTGGTTCAGATTGTGAATCAATAATATGTGTTTATAATAATTTTGGAATTGAAGGTTTTTCAAAGTTGAGAGGTATGTATGCTTTTTCACTTTATGATAAGAAAAAAAATGAATTAATAATAGGAAGAGATCCTTTTGGAATTAAACCATTATATTTTTCATTCAGTAATGGAAAATTTATTTATAGCTCTGAACCGCAAGCACTAATCAAATCAGGATTAATTGTTCCTCGAATAAGCAAACAAAAAACTAAAGAATTACTTCAACTACAGTTCTGTATAGGGAGAGAAACTATATATAAGGGTATTTTTAGATTAAGACCTGGAGAGACTCTTATAATTAAAAAAGGAGAAGTCATAAAAAGTGAATTATTTAATAAAACAAATGCTTTTAAAAGATTATTAGTAAATAATAAAAAAATAAACGATACTTTGTCAGAGTCAATTTCTTTGCATCAAAGAAGTGATGTTCCATATGGAGTTTTTTTTTCAGGAGGGATAGATTCAACTCTAGTTTTATATTTGATGTCAAAAATAAATACAAAACCAATTAATTCCTATTCAGTTATTTTTCCAGGGGAGAAGCAGAAAGAAAAATTAATGAAAAAGTTATGTAAAGATTTGAATTCAAAATTACACTGTATTGAGTTCGATAAAAATGATTTTTGGAATTTAATACCACAAACAGCAAAAGCTTTTGATGATCCTGTAATTGACTATGCAATATTACCAACTTTTAAGCTTGCGCAGGAAGCAAAAAAAGATTTAAAAGTTGTTCTGACCGGTGAAGGTGGAGACGAACTATTTGCTGGTTACGGAAGATACAGATCCAGTTTAAGAAACTTCTTTTTTAAAAAAGAACCATTTCACAAAGGACCATTTACAAATATTAAGAATTTTTCAACATTTTTTGATAATTGGAATTTTGAACTAGAGAAAAAGCGTTCATATATATCAAACTTAAATTTAACTGAACTTCAAAAAGTTCAAATATTGGATTATGAAGAATGGCTTCCTAATGATTTGTTAATAAAATTAGATAGATCTTTAATGTTTCACGGTTTAGAGGGAAGAACGCCATTAATTGATTTAAAAGTTTTTCATGATTTATTTGGAGTTGAGGATTTTAGAAAAATCAATAAAGGATTTGGTAAATTTTTTTTGAGACAGTTTTTAAAAGAAAAAATTCCAGCTTATGACTCATTTGAGAGAAAATCAGGATTCACTGTTCCCCTAAATATCTGGATTCCAGAAATGTATATTAAATTTTCACAGACTCTTCCAAAAATAAAATGTTTGACTGAGTTATTTCCGTCTAAATTGATTAAAGATCTTTGTTTAAGTCTCAAAACCAATAAAAAAGCAATAATACCCATTTGGCGTTTAACTTTTTTTGCGTTATGGTTTATAGCTAATATTGAGAAAAAAAGTGTCGATGGGAGTACTTTTGATGTTCTTTATAATAATTTATAATTTATGGTTTCGAAATGAGTTCTTTTGATCTACTTCTAAAAAATGGAAATGTTGTTCTCCCTAACGATAAAATAGAAAAAATTGATATAGGTATAGTTAATGAAAAAATTGCTAAGATAGGAAATTTTAATGAATCTAGTTCAAAAAAAACACTTGATTCAGAAAATCTTCACATATTACCGGGTTGTATAGATACTCAAGTTCATTTCAGAGAACCTGGTTTAACCCATAAAGAAGACCTTTCTAGTGGCACAAAAGGAGCTATTCTTGGTGGAATTACTGGAATTTTTGAAATGCCTAATACAAAACCATCAACTATCACAAAAAAAGATTTTGATGTTAAAATTTCACTTGCAGAAAAGAAAAGTTTTTGTGATTTTAGTTTTTTCGTTGGGGCAGCAAAAGAGAATATTGATAATTTAAATTATCTTGAGAAAATTTCTGGATGTTGTGGTGTTAAAATATTTATGGGATCATCAACAGGTAATTTACTTGTTGAAGATGATGAAAGTTTAAAAAAGATCTTGCTTTCTGGCTCCAGGAGAGTTGCTGTCCATAGCGAGGATGAATATAGACTAAGAGATAGAATACATATAATAGAAGACAAAGATGTAACTATTCATGACCATGAGGTTTGGAGAGATAGTTTAACGGCACTACAGAGCACTCAAAGATTATTGAGAATTGCTAAAGAGACAAAAAGGAAAATTCATATTCTACATATTTCAACCGGTGATGAGATAAAACTGATTGAACAAAATAAATCTTTTGCAACTGCTGAAGTTACACCCCAACACCTTTTTTTTCATTCTCCGGATTGTTACGATAAACTTGGAACTCTTGCTCAAATGAATCCTCCTATAAGAAATAAGTATCACCAGAATGCACTTTGGAAAGCTGTAAATGATAAAGTTATAGACGTTGTGGGATCTGATCATGCACCTCATACTTTATCTGAAAAGAATGCTGAGTATCCAAAATCTCCCTCAGGAATGACTGGAGTTCAAACTTTAGTACCGATTCTTCTAGATTTTGTTAATAAAGAAAAAATATCTTTAATAGATATGGTCAGACTCACATCAAAAAATCCAACAAAAATTTATAATGTTATAAATAAGGGACTTATAAAAGAAGGATATGATGCGGATTTCACTATTGTTGATTTAAAGAAGAAAAAAATGATAAATAATAATTGGATAGCAAGTAAAACTGGATGGTCTCCCTACAATGGTATAAATGTAACAGGATGGCCGATTTATACTATTATAAGAGGAAAAATAGTTATGCAGGAGGATCAGATTTTAGGTGATCCGATTGGTCAGAAAATTAAGTTTTCTCATAACAAGTGATTACTTGGATATATTCTATTGGACATGAATATTTTTTTATAACTTTATTTTTTGCTATTATTATTGCTGAATTTTTATCATTTGATTCAACATATTCTGTTTCTTTTCCAAAAAGAAATATTTCTAAATCAACTACAAACCAAGTCAATTTTTTGTACTTTCAGACTTGTCAATTAAAAGGCTTACCATTGCATCTCCAGAAACGTTTATTGATGTTCTCAACATATCTAAAAGCCTATCTACTCCCATTACAATTGCTATGCCCTCCAAAGGTAAGCCAACTTGATTTAAAACCATACCCAACATTATTAGTCCTACCCCTGGAACGCCAGCTGTTCCAACTGAGGCAAGGGTTGCTGTTAAAATTATAGTAAGAAAGTCGGAAAAAATTAAAGATTCAGAGTAAATATTTGCAATGAATATTGTTGCAACTCCCTGCATTATGGCTGTTCCATCCATATTGATAGTAGAACCTAAAGGTACTGTAAAAGATGCTACTTTATTTTTAACTCCCAGATTTTCCTTAACATTTCTGAGAGTCACTGGAATAGTTGCGCTACTACTTGAGGTTGAAAAAGCAAAAAACATAGCCTCCTTAATTTTTAAAAAAAAAGAAATAGGTGAGATTTTCGCAAATAGTTTTACTAATGATCCATAAACAAAAAACATATGAATTATTAACACTAAAACAACTGTTAAGAAATATTTTGCTAGTTCTAATATCATCGCGATTCCTTGAGATGCAAATGTATTGGCAATTAAACAAAAAATACCAAAAGGAGCTACTATCATTACTATTTCAAGTGCTTTCAGAATTACATCATTTAAACTGATAAAAAAATCTGCGACAGGCTTTCCTTTTTCATTGCATAGAGAGATTGAAATACCCAAAATAATTGAGAAAAAAATTACTTGCAACATATTTCCCTCTACCAGTGCTTTGAAGGGATTTTGAGGAATAATATCAGTTAATACTTTTGATAGTTCTGGTGCTGACTTAACTTCAAAGTTTTTTGATAGAATTTTAGTATCTTGACTTAATCCGGGATCAAAAATTGATGCTATTAAGAGAGCCAAAGAAATTGCAAGAGATGTGGTTAGTATATAAATAGCTATTGTTTTAAAACTCATTCTTCCAAGGCTAGCAAAATCATTTAAACTACATACTCCACAAATCAATGAACAAAAAACTATTGGAACAACTAACATTTTTAGAATTTTAAGAAAAAGATCACCTCCAAACTTAAAAATTTCATTAACAATAATTTCATGAAGTGAGGGAAAAGGTTCTTTTAAAAAATTAAAAAGAATTCCTATTAGAATTCCAATTAAAAAAGCTAGGAGGATGTTTTGGGTAATATTCTTTTTTTTCATTTTATACTTAAGTTAGGTTTAACCAGTTTATAATAGCTCTAATACCAATTACAAAATACATTATTTCCATTAAAGTTCTAGGTATATCTTTATCTTTTATTCCCATTATTATCCAAATCAAGCATGAAATTGTGCAAATTGCCCAACCTAACCATTGCGATTTTATTTCAGCATTCCCTAGAACAAAAGCTCCAATTACAGCCAGGATAAAACCTAGCCATCGGAGAAGATTGATCTTATTTTCATATAGCATTTTTAAAAACTTTGGTGCCCTTACCCTGTACTGACCAGGAAGTTCAGTCTTACCAAGACCGTGTTTTACCATTAAACTATAAGGGCTTTAAATATTAAAAATTAACATTTTTAAAACTAAACTTAATATATTAAATTATAATTTAATTAACCAACTAAAACTTTTAAATATGGAAAATAAAAAGATTATAAGGGCTAAGGAACTTTTTTATCAAAATAAGCTTCAAAAAAGTAAACAACTTTTTACAGATTTATATAAAAAAAATTATGATGAACCGCTTATAAATTTTTTTTTAGGACGCATTTATAATAAAAATAATCAAAAAATAACGGCTCTTTTTCATTTTTTTTTGGCATTAAAAAAAAATAAAAAGGGAAACCAATTTTATCACTTTGTATTTAACTTTTTATCTGGAATTTGTGTGGTAAATCATTATCGTAACTTTTTGAGAGAAGTCTGTATTTTTTTCTTTAGAGATGATTTTGTAAACCATTCTTTATGCTTTACAAATGCTTTAAAACTCTCCGAGTTTGAATCTAAAAGAAGGATTATTGAAAAAAAAGTTTTTGAAATACATTCCATTAAAATTAAAGATTATAAAAGTATTTTTTTGGATGAATTATTTTGTCTTATTTTAAAAAAAACAATAATAAGAGATAAAACATTAGAATTTTTTTTAGTTAGAGTAAGAAATGATTTTCTGAAAATAGCAATCGAAGATGAAACAAAAAAGTTAAAGAAGTATTTTTTTTTTTTAATTTGTCTAGCAGAACAATGTTACCTTAATGAATTTATTTTCTATGAGTCTAAAGAAGAGAGTAAGCGGATTTCTTCTCTCATACAAAAGATAGAGTCAAAAGATATTTTAGATGAAAACGAAATCCTTATTCTTTCTATGTATAGGCCAGTAAATTCAATTAAATCAATAAAACAAAAACTATTAAACTACGAACATAACAATATTTCTTTTGAAGAATTTATTATTTTTACTATTAAGATGAATAGTCAGGAATCTGAAATCATGAAGTCAATAAAAAGTTTTCCGTTAATTAAAAATACAACTTCAAAGAAAGTAAAAGAACAATACGAAGAAAATCCCTATCCAAGATGGAGAAACTATTACTGCAATTCAAAAGTAAATATTTATGAAAAGCTTTCTAGAGATTATTGCGATCAAAACATTAAAAACATTAAAGTAAAAGAACCTAATATTCTTATTGCAGGATGTGGCACTGGATTTCAAGTTTTTTTAACTTCAGAAATTGAAAATGCTAGGATACTAGCCATTGATTTAAGTAAAAGAAGTCTGTCATATTCTATAAGAAAAACTAATGAAGCAAGAATAAAAAATGTAACATATTTAAATATGGATTTATTGGATTTGAATATGATTAACAAAAGTTTTGATATTATAGAATGTGTGGGAGTTCTTCATCATATGAAAGAACCATTAAAGGGTTTGAAATCTTTATTAAATTCCTTAAAAACAAATGGGCTTCTTCGTCTTGGAATTTATAGTAAAATTGCCAGAAAATCGGTAACTTATTGCAGAAATTTTTTTGCTGAAAAAAAAGTAGTTTCTGATTTGGAAAAAATCCGAAAGTGCAGATTAAAGATATTTAGATCGAATGATAATGTGTATTTTAATCAATTAACTAAATCTATTGATTTCTACTCAACATCTAGGGTTAGAGATTTGCTTTTTCACGTTCAAGAGCACAACTTTGATTTAATAGAAGTTGAAAAAATACTCAGAGATCATAATTTGAGGTTTGTAGGCTTCGCAAATTTAAGTTTTGAAGTTTATCATAGATTTAAAAAAATTTATAAAGAAGGATCATTGAAAGATTTAAGAAAATGGCACGACTTTGAAGAAAAAAACCCTTCTCTATTTTTGTCAATGTATAATATTTGGGTACAAAAATTAAATTAGGTCTAACTAAATAAAATTAACTTGCTATATTTGTACAATTAACTATCATTAAATTATATTGTAATAGCTTAATTTAAAGTAACAGCAGAAAAAAT